>Ga0222719_10002781_pt1 | contig 15787 bp, 22 predicted proteins | sample C33_34DmetaG_FD_165039 | JGI IMG/M metagenome (GOLD analysis project Ga0222719, IMG submission 165039) | Estuarine water microbial communities from San Francisco Bay, California, United States - C33_34D | ecosystem: Environmental > Aquatic > Marine > Unclassified | place: USA: California... | reverse complement strand
GCTTAGAATTATCCAAGCTGTCAGGCCGACTTGGGTTATTGGAGAAAATGTTGCTGGACACATCACTATGGGCCTCGACACGGTGCTATCTGACTTGGAAGCCGAAGGATACCAAGCAAGGTGCTTTGTTATTCCGGCTGTCGCCGCAGACGCCTACCACCGCAGAGACAGATGCTGGATTATTGCACACACCGACAGCCAAGGCGAACCAGTTAGCGCCGTCAATGAACAGCGGATGGAACGAGCCATTGTGGGCGACGCCGAACACGATGGATCATCTGCCGTCGGGGATATCGGGCGCATACAAAGAGAGCTTGACAGGCAGACGCAAGAGATCGAGCAATCTGCGGGATCAAGTAGCAGAGCCGATGCTATGGGCGACGCCGAGCGCAAGCAGTGGGGAGCCACCGAAGCGAGACGATTGGACGTGGACAGGCTTGTATTGGATAGATCACAACGGCAAAAAGAAACAGACGCGGTTGAAAGATCAGGCGCAGATGTACCCGACGCCAGCGGCGAGGGATTACAAGGGGATGTCTGGCAAGGGCAGGCAAGAGCGCAAGGGCAACCCCAAGGATACCCTGCCCAATGCCGTTGGTGGGAGCCTGAACCCGCAGTGGGTCGAGTGGCTAATGGGGTATCCGGTCGGGTACACAGACTTAGACAGCTAGGCAATAGCATCGTGCCGCAGGTGGCGGCGCGTATATTGTGGGCAATTAAAGAGGCGCACGATGCCAAAGTATGAGACGCAGGCCGATATAAATAACGAACAGCGCGTCGCTAACCTACTGGCGGGTGAGGGCTACGACCTGTATAAATTGCCGGTCAGGTATGAGCTAGACTTCGCTATACACGACCGGCGAGGCGGCGGCTCTATCTGCGGCTTTGCCGAAGTTAAGGCGCGCCGTGTGATGCACGACGCATACCCGTCGGTGATGATCAGCCTGTCCAAAGTTTTGAAGGCAAGGCAGTTGACAGACATTACCGGATTGCCGTCTTATCTTTTGCTTCTCTATCTCGATTGTCTGGCGCGACTGAATTTTGCCAGCGACTTTGAGGTAATGAAGGGTGGTAGGTCAGACCGAGGCGACCCACAGGACGCCGACGTCTGTGCCTACTACAAACTGGACGATCTGATGATTATCAGGTCATTTGATAACTAATGTTGACGTTAAGGAGTTAAAGTTATGGCATTAGGATTTTCTACAGAAGCCCGTTCAAGCGGGGACATTTTACCGATCATCAAGTTTGACGCTAAGGGTGGTGACTGGATCAAGCAAGACCGCGTCCAAGGCGCGGACGGGACTTGGCAGAAGAACGAAGAGGATATTGCGCCGGGCTTCAAATTCGCCGCAGACCTCGACAATATGGAAGTGGGCTGGCTGAGTTTTGCGTCAGGCGCCCCAGACTTTCATATGGTGCGTATTGGCGACGCAATGGTTGCGAAGCCAAGCGATGACCACAAGCAGGCGTTCCGCATGCGCGTGGTCATCAGCGGCGAGAGTGGCCCGCGTGAGTTTAGCCACAGCGCCAAGACGGTTCTGCGGGTGGTCGACAAACTTCACGACCAGTTTGTGGCCGAGCGTAGCGCCAATGCAGGTAAGATACCGGTCATCGAGGCCGGTACGCCTGAGACGATCAAGATGCAAAGCCCGCAGGGCGAGTTGCGTTTTAAGGCGCCAACGCTGAAGATCGTGAGCTGGGTGGATCGCCCAGCGGCTATGGATGCGGCGGGTAGCACACCCGCGCCACAAGAACACGCGTCAGCGCCGGTCGCGCCGCCTATGGCGGCAACACCACCGGCCGCCGTCAGCGCAGGCGGCGACCTGTTCTGATCGCGTGGCGGGCGGCGGTTTTCCCTTGGCCGTCGCCCGCACCTTCAAGGGAACAGGGGTCGAGGGTTTATTATGAGCAATATTGCGAGTTACATAGAGACGGTCGCCAAGGCGTATTGGGGCGAGCCTAACCAGAAGCGCGGGCATACTCTGCGCTGGGGTACGCACGGCTCAAAAGAAGTCGACCTACGCAAAGGCACTTGGTTCGACTTCGAGGCCAACGAGGGCGGCGGTGTCGTCGACTTGGTGCGTCTAAATGAGGGCGCGACCATAATGGGTAGCATACCCGACATTCTCGAAAAGAAGTTTGGCATACAAAAGCAGGCGCAAGTCAAACTGCAACCGGCGCGGTTTATGAGTGCGGTGTACGACTACACCGACGAACACGGCGAAGTCGTCTACCAGATACGCCGCTACGAGCCGAAAACCTTTCGACAGGTCAGGCCAGACGGTAACGGCGGGTGGCTACACAATTTAGACGGCGTGACGCCGGTGCCGTACCGCCTGCACGACATGCTGGCACGGCCCGACATGCCGGTGTTCATTGTGGAAGGCGAGAAGGCGGCCGACCGGCTGGCGCGCCACGGTATCGTCGCCACAACAAACAATGGCGGGGCGAAGAACTGGAAGCCGGAGCTGAACAAGTGGTTCGAGGGCCGCAATGTCGTGATCCTGCCAGACAACGATGACGCGGGGCGCGCGCACGCCGACACGGTGGTCGCCAATATTTTTGACGGTGCGGCGGCGGTCAAGGTCGTCGAGCTGTCAGGCTTAGGCGATAAGGGCGACGTCGTCGACTACCTCGCCGGCGGTCGGGATATCGAAGACCTGCTGTCCGAGGTTAAGGCGGCACCGGTGCTGGGTGAGGCGCCAGTCGTCGAGCAGTCAGCGCACAACGACAACGCGGGCGAGCCGGACGGCGATTACTTCGATTTTGTTGGCGCCAGCTACATACGCAACATGCCGCCGATCGATTGGGTGATTGGCGATGGCGATAGCGGGCTTATCACGCAACACGGCCTCAGCGTTATGTATGGCGCGCCGGGTGCGGGTAAGTCGTTTATCGCGCTCGATATGGCGCTATCAATCGCTGAGGGCATCCCGTGGCAGGGTATGCAGACGCGCCAAGGTAAGGTGCTGTATATCGCCGGCGAGGGCGTTGGCGGGCTTGGTAAGCGCCTCAAGGCGTGGGAAGCGCACAACGGCCGTCAGGTGGGCGACAATCTTCACGTTTTGCAGGTGGCTGTGAATTTTCGTGAACAAGGCGACGTCGAGAAGCTGATGCGCTCGATCGACCGTGCCGGTGACGGCTGGACGTGCGTATTCGTCGACACAGTGGCAAGGTCGCTGGTCGGGGCGGACGAAAACAGCGCGACCGAGCTGGGGCTGTGGGTAGCGGCGGCGGATAGCCTCAAGGCGCACTGCAAGTGTGCGTTGGTGGGTATTCACCACAGCGGCAAGGACAGCACACGCGGCATGCGCGGCTCTAGCGCGCTTCTAGGCGCCGTGGATACGTCTCTGGTGGTCGCAAAGGACGAGAACCTCGTATATATGCGGTGCGAGAAGCAGAAGGACGCCGAGCCTGCGGATGAGCAAGTGTTCGAGATGACCGAGGTGGCTTTGATCGACGGGTCGTCCATTGTGCTGACGCGTCTGGACGGCTCTGAGGCGCCTAAGAAGCGCAAGGCCAGTGGACTGTCGGTAAACCAGCAGATGGCACTTGAGGCGCTACAGAACGTGATTATCGAGACGGGTAATCAGGCCGTCGCGTCGTCACTTTGGCACGAGGCGCACAAGGTAAAGTGTCCCGATTTACCGCGTCAAAGGGCCGGTGAGGCGCGTCACAAGCTGATTGAGAAGAAAATCGTGGCGTCCGACGGCGGACGGGTGTGGATAGTAAATGAAAACAATTAGTTATCGAAAAATGTCCGGTGTCCGCCGGACGCTGTCACGGTTGGCGGACGGTGTCACGTCCTGTCCGGTTTTCCTTAGGAACCGGACGGACACCGTTACGCTCGGACGTTACGAGGGAAAAAGGGGTTAATTATGGTGGCTAAGAAGCGTGTGGCGAGAGGCAAGCCGAAAACGGATAAGGTGTACTATCAGCCGAGCCAAGGGGCGCTAAAGCGTCAGCAGGCGGCGTTGCATAAATACGATGACGAGGTGAACCGGTTAGAGCGCAAGTGGGGTATCGACAGATTGCCGTGGCTTGTGCCGGTGGAATTGCGTGACCGGTTTTACGAACAGCTAGACAAGCTGAACGCGGCTATCGATAAATGCGACGGCGTTGAGCATGAGGTCGAGGTGACGCTCAGGGGTTGCGCCGCTATCGAGCGTGCGGCCATCGAGGGTGGCGCCGAGCCGCTGACCGGCGAGTACATCGAGGGGCGGATGCCGGATGGAACGGTGCTGGCGATTACGGCTAATGGGTATGAGGCGGGTAAGGTAAAGCAGGACAATCGCGAGATGACCGTTTATACTGTTGACGAGGTCGGTGTGATCTTGGAACAGTGGCTAAAGGAAAAGCAGGCCAAGGCGTTTGTCGATGAGGCGAAGAACGTGTTTCCCGGCGCCGTGGTCGAGAGCGTGACGAAGACGGCGAAACTAATAGACGACGAGATACCGTTTTGATGGATTACGAAACTGAGCGTGATGACGTTGTAAAAGACCGCGAGTACATGTTGCTCGGCAAGTCGACGTGGATCGACGTCAGGAACCTGACGGTCAACGTACAGCGTTCTGAGACGGGCATTACGGTCGACGTGTGGCCAAGAGAGCTAATGCGTGGCTATGCGCCCATAGCGACGCTCTCGGTGCCGTTTAGTGAGGGTAGCGATGACGATAACTGAAAAGGGCGATGGATCAATGGCGCGGCTGTTATCGCAACAGCGTTGCCCAAGGTGTCACTCGCTTATGCTTTTGCGTAGCGACGACGGGTACAAGAAGAAATACGATTGCATCGTGTGCGAGTTAAAAGTGATAGACGTGAAGGAAAATGTGGAATGAAGCGTGCAGAGTGTTTGGATACGGCTAAGGCATATGTGACGAAAGATCGCGCAAACGATCACGGCGATATGGAAGACAACTTTATGACTATTGCGACGTACTGGTCGACGCATCTGGGGCATAAGGTTGAGCCGCACGACGTTGGGGTGATGATGGCGTTGCTCAAGCTGGCTCGCGCCAAAAGCAATCCGTATCACGATGACAACTATGTCGACGGTGCCGGTTATCTGGCGTGCGCGGCAGAATGTGTGAACGTGGATGGCTGAGATAATCAAATTCGGCGAAAGGCATGTGGTGCATTTCTTCACTGATCCGGTGACGTGTGACTGGTGTCAGGAAGAGACTAAGGGGTTCGTCTATGAGGGCATGCAGTCAATCGTGTGTAGCCTGTGCAAAAACCCGCTGTTAATCATCGAGGACAAGCCGACGCTGATTGTGACTTTTGAAGATGACGACTTTGAAGAGGACGACGATGTCTCATAAGATCACCGAAGAGGTTTGGTCAGAGTTTTTAGAGCGTGTCACGTCAGGCCGGTCTGGGCAGTCAGTGTGCAAGGACAAGGACATGCCAGCTTGGGGTACGGCTTGGAATAAGATTTACAACGATAAAGATTTTGAGCGCAAATATATGAACGCGCTATCGTCTCGCGGCATGATATACGCTGACCAGCTCGACGAGATAAACCGGCGTGTTCTTAATGGTGAGATAGACCCGCAAGCGGCTAGGCTTGTCGCTGACAACTACAAGTGGACGGCGGCTAGGTTATTGCCAAAGGTTTATGGCGACAAGCAACAGGTCGACGTAACGCATGAGGCTGGCGGTTCGTATCTCGATTTATTACAGCAAGTCAACCAAGCGGCTCAGTTAAAGCACGCCGATGTCGTTGAGGCTAAAGCTATAGAAATCAAAGAAAACACACATGATAAAGTACGCGCGCGCGATGAAATTAACCAAAAATCGGTTAACAAAAAGATGCACAAAAAACAGGCAAAACAGAGCAAATGACGCAAAAGTTATCCACAGGCTTCGTAAGTCATTGTTTTTGTTACATACCGAAAAAACATAATCAACGTTATGCGACATTTTCTGCAATTATGCCGGAAATTAACCAAAATTCGGTTAACCCCCCCGTCAGCGCACACGCGGGGGGCGGGAAGAAAAATATATACCCCTACACCCCCCCCCGTCGGAGTTGACGCATGACTGACACCCACGCCACCGTCGAAGCAATAGCCGCATTACGCGCCGACCCCGCCCTATTCGTTGAGACGGTACTGCACGCCCCGCCGCAAAAATGGCAGGCGCAGGCGCTAGACGCCATAGCAAAGCACGACCGTGTCGCCATCAAATCCGGCCACGGCGTCGGAAAAACCGCATTTGAGAGCTGGGTCGTGCTGTGGTGGCTGATGACCCACTACCCGTGCAAAGTAGCCGTGACAGCGAACAGCGCGCACCAGCTATCGGACGTGCTATGGACAGAGATAGACCGCTGGGCGCGCAATATGCCGCCAGCGTTCAAAGACCTGCTCGAATTTAAGTCGGACAAAATATCGCTCAAAGGCGCAACCGACAGCTTCGCTGTGGCGCGTACCAGCCGCCGCGAGAACCCTGAGAGCTTGGCGGGCTTCCACAGCCCCCACATGCTGTTTGTGGTCGAAGAGGCGTCCGGCGTGCCTAACGTGATATTTGAGACGGCGTCGGGCGCGCTAAGTACCCCCGGCGCGAAAATCATCATGTGCGGGAACCCCACCCGATCCGACGGCTATTTTTACGACGCGTTCCATAACGACCGCGACAAGTGGCACTGCATCACTGTGTCGTGCGAAGAGGGCGAGTACGTCGACCCGAAGTTTATCGACGAAATGGCGCAAAAATACGGCGCCGAGAGTAACGTGTTTAAGGTGCGCGTGCTGGGCGAATTTCCGACGCAATCCGACGACGTGCTGTTGCCGTTGCACCTGATCGAGGACGCGGTGACACGCGACGTTGAGGCGGGGCCAACCACCCCCGTCGTCTGGGGCTTGGACGTGGCACGCTTTGGCGGCGACCGGTCGGCACTGGCGAAGCGTCAGGGCAACGTGCTGGTCGAGCCGATCAAGACGTGGCAGAACAAAGACCTGATGGAGCTGGCCGGTATCGTGCTGTCGGAATACGACGCCGTGCCGTACAGCATGCGCCCGCAGGCGATATACATTGACGCGATTGGCTTGGGCGCGGGCTTGGCCGACCGCCTACGCGAGCTGGACATGCCCGCCGTCGCGGTGTCGGTATCCGAGACTGCGTCGCTAAAGGATCGCTTTAACCGGTTGCGCGATGAGCTGTTTTGGTCGTGCCGCGAGTGGTTTGAGGCGCGAGACTGCCACATACCGGACGACGGCACGCTGATGGCGGAATTATCGGGCATACGGTACAAATACCTGTCGACCGGCAAGCTAAAGGTCGAGAGTAAGGACGAGATGAAGCGTCGCGGCCAGCGTAGCCCCGACGTGGCCGACGCGTTTGTGCTGACCTTTGCTGGGCAGGGTGCGGTTGCTGGCGGCTACTCAAGGGGTTATAATCACAATCGCACACTGAAACCGAAGAATAGCTGGGTGGTTTGATGGCTGACTTATACAGGCCGTATGGCGAGGGCTTGCTTTCCGAAGAGCCAACGCGATTTGAGGACATGTACGCGCCGGTAGCCACCGGGTTGATGTTTGCGCCCGGCTCCGGCGTCGCCGACGTTTTTGGCCTTGCGCCGAGCGCATCGACCCCCGGCGAATATGAGCCGAGCATGATGTCAAACATCGGCAGCGGACAGTATGTGGACGCTGGATTGCAGGGGCTAGGATTGCTCGGTGATGCCTTTATGGCCGCCGGCACTGTTGTGCCACCGCTTATCCCTGTTGGCGCCGCTATGAAGGCGCCTAGAGCCGCTAAGGTAGCGTCTACGGCTGACGTTTTTTCTGAGGTTGCAGACTTTCCTGACCTCACAAAATCAGAAAAGATGGTTGTCGCCGCTTCGTCTGCACCGCCGGAACAAGTCGCGGGTTTGGGTCGTGTAGTTACTGAGCCTATAGACCCGCAGAATATGGCCGCGTCTAAGGCTCGGTTTGACCAGTTGCGGGAAATGACATCTGGTTACGAGCAAGAAAGGGCTAAGGCTCGTATTGTTCGTTTAGATGATGGCACTGACGCGATACAGTATATGGAACCGCCTGCTACGGTTCAATCTGTTCCTATCTCTCAGCTAAAGGCAACACAGCCCGGTCTGCTTAGTGGCGGCGACGCGACTTTAACAGAGGGGCCTCCGCTGGTTGTTAAAAAGGGCGGGGAGTTTTTTGTTCGTGACGGTCATCACCGCTTGGCGCGTATGATTGAGGCTGGGGCGGACGTCGCTGATGTTCGCGTCGTTGACCTTGACGCTGGTGGTCTTTTGGGTTTGGAGATGTAGATGAACGGCTTACTGTCGCCAGACGACATGATGATGGCAGGCGCTCAGGGTACGCCGAGCTTCGATGAAGAGGCTTACCTAAATTCGCTGTACGGTATGGGTGATTATGCCGCACCGCATTTTGCCCTGCCAATAGCTAATGTTGGCGGCGAGATTGTGCCGAGCTTTCCCGGCTTCGTTCAGAATATCGCAAGAAATGTTGCGCGCTCTCAGGGCGAGTTGCCGTTGACCATAGACCCAGAGACTGGCCTGCCGACCGAGGACGTGCTTATGGACGCGTTTGACCTTGCTGGCGCAGTGACTGGTGGCGGTTTGCTTATGGAACGCCCCGCCGGTTCAATCGGTATGGGTGGGCGCGTTAAGGCGCCGACAAAAACAGAGCTAGACCCTATGGGGTATGGTGCCGTTAAGCTCGATAGAGCTGTGCCGGATATTGATGTCAGAGTAACCGGCACAAATCAGCCTAATTTACCGCGCAAGGCGATCACGATTGAAGACCTACAAGGCAAGGTTCTTATGCCTTTTTATGGCGACAAAAGCTCAAATCGCGGCCTTTTAACAGGCATCGACGAAACTGATCTAGCGCGTTCTGTTTTGCTTGAGGGCGGCCCTGACTTTATGGTCGGGCCAGCGTCTCAGGCTGAAAACGCCATTTGGGCATCCGGCAAAGGCGTTGTGTCCACTCTTAAAAACAGGGCGCAACAGCTTGCGGAAGAAACAGGAAAAGATGTTGTTGGCGCAACAATAACTATGGCGCCAAATGCTGTTGATTTTACAACCTTTATGTCTCGCGCCTTGGCTGAACAACTGCCGTCAGCAAAAATAACTAAAAAGGCTATGAAGTCTTTTGATGTTGAGATGAAAAAAGTGGACAAGAACTGGCCGGGCGCTGGCTCAGAAAATCTTGGCGATTATTTGGCAAGCGTATCACCTGATATAAGAAAATCTTTTGTGCGCCTTATGGACAAAAAGCCAGCTCAAGAAGCTGGGTTTCCTAGCGTTGGCAAAACTAGAGTTGCAGTTACTGAGCCTGATTTGCTTGATGTTCCGGCCGGACGAGTTGGTTTTGCAATGGGGCAAATAGACCAAAACGCCGCCGCATTACTAAATCCAAAAATCCCTCACAGTACATATGACGCTCAAATATTAGGAAATTACCTTGGCGGATTTAGAGACCCAATACCTCAAGGGCTATTGTTTAGAGACGCTTACAAGGGTATGGAAGGCAGAACATATTTTAATAAAAAACTTGGCCGAGATGTACCGTTTTCTGAGGCGACAAAGGCCTACACAATGAAAACTCAACTACCCGGCCAAGTCGTGGATCAGGAGCTGGTTGACGCGATTATGGAATATTCATTGTTGGGCAAGTAAAATGAACTCTGGCGGCTCTTCCATTTGCTCTATGCCAAGCGCATCACAAACCAAAGCGTCTATTTGTTCTGCGTCTTCAAGTGATAGGTTGCCAAGCGCCATTGCGCGTAGGACAATGGTTTCACGGTGTTCTTGCGGTGTGGTTTCTATTTCCATAATATGACCCCTTGCTTAAAAAACAGAGTTTACACTATATCGAAATAATATCAAAGGCAAAAGAATGGCACCCCGCAAAAAGAAAAACGTAAGCCTGTCAGTCGGTCGCGGCGAGAAGCTGTCGGTTAAGGCGGGCGGTGGACTTACCGCGAAGGGTCGTGCAAAATACAACAAGGCCACGGGGTCGAATTTGAAGGCGCCTGTCACCGGCAAAGTAAAGCCGGGTAGTGCCGACGCAAAGAGGCGCAAGAGCTTTTGCGCTAGATCGAGGAGCTGGACTAGCCCGCGCGGCAAGGCGGCTCGACGCAGATGGAAGTGTTGATATGTCATACGATAAAAACGGCAACATGCTGACCTCATATGTTTTAAGCCCAGCCGCAAGCCTGATGAATACTGTGGCTGACCAGTTTACCAATCGTCGGCTTGTATTGTCCGGCAAAAAGAAAAAGAAAAAGACGCACAACACTGTTTATGGTAAATACGCAAAATAACGGGTTTGATATGGCGGCAGGAATACACTACTTTCGTGACGGCACAAAATATCGTGGCGCCGTGCATAAGCACAAGGACGGCACAATTATGACCGGCGCGCAGATGACACCGAAAAGCAAAAAGGTGTTACACTTCAGTCAGCTATCTGACACGGCAAAAAAGAAAGCGAGAAAAAAGTAATGGCTTGCATGAAGAAAAAAGGCAAGGGCGGCAAGAAGTATGCCCGGTAAAGGTTTGTACGCAAATATCCACGCCAAGCGTAAGCGCATTGCCGCTGGCTCCGGCGAAAAAATGAGAAAGCCCGGCACGCGTGGCGCGCCGAGCGCAATGGCTTTTAAGAAAGCCGCAAAAACTGCGAAAAAGAAAAAGGCAAAAAAATGATTGTATGTGACAACTGCCCATATCGCGGGCGTTGCGAAATTAAGCAACGCTGTATTCAAGGCAAAAACCCAGCCGTCGAGACTGTGGCTACACCCCGTCCGCCCAAAACCGTGCAGACGACCAGCGGACACAGCGAGACTGCGGCCAAGATAAATACGCCGATTAAGGGCGCATCCAAGGGCGCCAAGAAAGGCACGCGCAAGGTAACGATGCAATGATGGTGCGACGCCCCGCAGTGGGCCGCATACGCCGCGTCCAGCCCCCGCTAGAACAAACCAAGGAAGTGTGCGATAATGCCACTGCAATAAAAGCAAAACCCGCGCCAAAACGCGTGGCTAAAGGTGCGAAGAAAAATGGCTAAAATGGACGACTACCAGCTCGGCTCGATCGTGTCAGGTGAAATCACCGACGCGCTAAACCACTTTGACAGCGAGTACACCGAGGAGCGCCTACGCGCCCTTGATTTTTATCTGGGTGAGCCGCTGGGCAACGAGGTTGAGGGTCGTTCAGCCGTAGTCGCCACCGAAGTCGCGGACACCGTCGAGGCCATCATGCCCAACCTGATGCGGGTGTTTACGGCAAACGACAAATACGTCCGCTTTGCGCCGCGCACTGCCGAGGACGTCGAGGCCGCCGAGCAGGCGTCGAATTACGTTAACTACATCATTAACCAGCGCAATGACGGTTACAAACTGCTTCACACGTTTTTCAAGGACGCGCTGTTATTTCGTATGGGCGTCGTCAAATTCTTTTACGAGGAAAAAGAAAACGTAGACGAGGAAGAGTACAACGGCCTGTCCGAAGACGAGCTGGTCATGCTGATGAACGACCCCGACATCGAGATCGTCGAGCAGGCCGAAACCGTAATGGAAAGCATGTACAGCGAAGAAACCGGCGAGACGGTGCCGCTTCGCTCTGAGTACGATTTGACTGTCCGCGTCACACGGCGCGAGGGCGAGATCAAGGTCATCAACGTGCCGCCCGAAGAGTTTTTGGTGTCACGCCACGCGACGTCGCTTGAGGACGCGCACTTTATGGCGCACCGCACGTCGCTGACTGTGTCCGAGCTTGTGGCTATGGGTTACGACCGCGACTTGGTCGAGAAGTACGCTGGCGAGAATGAGCTGGACACCGACCGCGAAGTAAACAACCGCTTCCAAGACATCGAAGCCGCCACCGGCGTTGATCCGGCCGACCCGACTTTGCGCTCGGTCATTTACCACGAGTGCATTATGAACGTCGACTTCGACGGCGACGGCATTGCCGAGCGCCGCCGCATCTGCGCGATTGGATCAGACGGCGCCGAGATTTTGCACAACGAGCCGTGGGATCACATCCCGTTTGCGGTTGCGTCGCCGATCCTGATGCCGCACCGGCTGGTCGGTCGCTCGATCTACGACATGACCGAGGACTTGCAGGTCATCAAGACTACGCTGATGCGCCAGTATCTGGACAGCGTGTATTCGTCGACACTGCCGCGGATTGCCGCGGTCGAGGGGGCCGTAAATCTCGATGATTTATTGGATGCACAGGCTGGCGGCGTGATCCGCGTAAGACAGCCGGGCATGATACAGCCACTGGCTGGCGCGTCTGTGGGCGGCGAGATACGCCCGCTGATGGATTACCTCGACACGATTAAGGAACAGCGCACCGGCATGAGTGCCGCGTCGCAGGGCCTCGACGCAAACGCATTGCAGTCTTCGACAGCTAGTGCGGTTGCCGCCACGGTACGCGGCGCGCAGATCAAGCTGGAAAGCTACGCGCGCACAATGGCCGAGACCGGCGTGAAAGACTTGTTTAAGGGCATCTTGGCGCTTGTGCTAAAGCACGACACCAACGAGAAGATGCTACGCCTCAACAACAGCTTTGTGCCGATTAATCCGGCCGAGTGGAAGTCGCAGTTTGACACGATTGTGCAGGTCGGGCTTGGCACGACTGACGACGAAACCAAGATCGCGTTCCTGACGCAGATCGCGGCGAAGCAAGAGCAAATCCTGATGCAGTTAGGCGCCGACAACCCGCTGGTGTCAGCGCCGCAGTATGTGAACACGTTGCGCTCGATTGCCGAGATTGGCGGATTTAAGGATGCGGATCAATTCTTTAACTCGCCGCAGGTTGTCGCCCAGACGCTGGCAATGCAGAAACAGCAGGCCGCACAGCAACAGCCGCAACAAGACCCCGCGCTGATGATGGCACAGCAGAAGGCGCAAATGGACATGCAACTTGCACAGCAGAAAGCCGAGGCCGAGATCGCGTTGAAGCGCGAGCGCATGCAGGCCGAGCTTGAGCTTGAGCGCGAGAAGATGATTATGGAAATGGACATACGGCGCCAAGAGTTAGAGGCCGAGGCGCAACTACGCGTGGCTAAGGCTGTGACCGACGCCGAAATATCAACGAACCTGCCGAGGGCATAACGATGGCTATGAAGAACCCACCACGCCGCACCACCATTAGAGGCCAGAAGCACCTGCTGGCGTACATCACGCCGGAAGAGGCGCAACTGCTTATGGACAATGGTGGTTCCGGTGAGTTGCACCACGGCATCCCGTCATTTCCACCATCTGAGCGCGATAGTTCTGGTAGAGAAAAATCTGGCGGCGGTTTTGAAGGCGGCGGCGGTGGTGGTGGTGGTTCCGCTTCCGACAATCAGTCTGATGAAGACATCGACCAAAGCGTTCAGCAGGACATTGCCGCCGCCGCCGCCGCCGCACAAGGCGTTGACTTAGGTAATTATCAGTTTGACGATAATTTTGACCCCACCTCTCGCCAAACGGCTAGAGACATTTACGACACGATGATGGCTATTCGGACGGGCGCATCAGGTCTTGGTGATATTCAAGCCAGAAATCAGATTTTAGGATATGCGAGAAATCAACTACAAAATAGAATGATAAACGCTAACGCACTTATGCAGGGTTATCCCGTTTCGTTTCTTGGCAAAACATTTAGAGTACCATCTGTTCCGGGTATAATTGGCGGGTTATTAGGAAAAGCCAATTTGTCAAATATGGAGCGCGTCCTTGGCACTCAAGGCTCAATTCCAGCTTTTGATGTTACTGGTAAATTTCAGGGTGTATATGACGCTGATGGAATATATAGCGGGAATGACACAAGCCCAGCATTTGACGACGGCAGAGGCCCAGACACCGTCCCCGCCACATACAACCCAAACACCGGTGAACAGCAATGCCCAGACGGCTACATGTTTGACGAGGACTTGCAGGCGTGCCGGTTAGCTGGCGGCCTGCCCGGCGGTGATGGTAAAGTTATGACAACATCTGGCCCATACGCCGAAGGCGACTACGCCCGTATGGGGCTACTTGACGTTGCGCCTATGGGTATGGGCATGTTTGCCCAGCGTTACGGCGCGGGCTTTGGCACACCGTCAGACTTTAGCACAGCCAACTTGGCGTTCCGGCGCGGCGCGGCTACACGTCCGCAATACTTCAAACAGGCGCCCGACCTAACAGGTTACACACTTTTATCGTAGGGAAAAATGGACAAACACAAACTAAGGGACAAGCAGGCGCGGGCCGAGAAAGCCGCCAGCCTGCTAAGGCATGAGCTTTTTGTTGAGGCGTTTGATTACCTCGACACGCAGTTTATCGAGGCGTGGAAGTCGAGCGACGTCAAAGACGCAGAGGCACGCGAGCGTATTTACAATCTAAGCCAAGCACTTAGCGCCCTAAGGGGGTATTTTCAAAGCGTGGTAGAGGATGGTAAATTGGCCGAAGCGCAACTGGAAGATTTGCAGAGGCGCACTATTTTTAACAAAATAAGGTGATTTAATTATGGTCGACAATCCGAATGGAACCGGCACTTTATCAATGAATGACGCATTAACCCTTCTGAGCAATCCCCCAGCGGATACTGCGGCAGAAGAGAACGAGGCTCAAGATGAGCTTCAACAGCCAGAGGCAGAGGCACTAGATGCCGCCACCGATAACGCCGACGAGGCGCCGGATGACGACATTGACGATGATGATGCCGGTGAAGGCGAAGATGACTACTACGATGATGACGACGACGAAGTTGTCGAGGAGCCTCAGCAAAGATACACTGTCAAAGTTGACGGTGAGGAAATCGAGGTAGACCTAGACGAACTGCGAAACGGTTATCAGCGTCAGCAGTCATTTACTAGGAAGTCGATGGAATTGGCTAACCAACGCAAAGCCTTTGAACAAGAGGCGGCCGAGGTTAAGCAAATGCGCGACGCCTACGCACAGCAACTTGATTTGTTGAGCGCCCAAATCCAACAGACAGTCCAGCAGGAACCTGATTGGAGAGCATTAGCCGAAACGATGAGCGAGCGTGACTTGTTCCTAGCTAAGACCGAATGGGATCAGTACAAGGAACAGCAGAAAGCAGTCGAAGCCGAAAGGCAACGCGTCGCAGAACAGCAGATGCAGGATCATCAGCGCAATCTGGAAAAGCACTTACAGCACCAGCGCGCCGATATGTTGCAACGCATACCTGAGTGGCAGAACGACGACATTCGCGAGAATGAGCGTCAGGAAGTCATCAAGTACGCACAGCGTCGAATTGGGTTTAGTGAAGAAGAGATCGCCAACGCGTCTGACGCGCGGGCTATCGAATTGCTTTACAAGGCGTGGAAGTGGGACAACCTTCAGTCGAAGAAACCCGCCGCCAAAAAACGCACCCGTGAGGCGCCAAAGATGGCTAAGGCAGGACGCCCGAAAACCAAGCGCGAAGTTGCTACACGTTCTCGGCAACAAGCGAGAAAGCGTTTTGAGGACGCTGGAACCGTGGATGCCGCCGTTAATTATCTAATGGGCAGATAGCCCAAGGAGTAAACTACAATGACTGTTTTTGCGACAAGCGCGGCAGTCGGCGAAAAGGAACAGCTCGCCGATATTATTTACCGCATTGACCCTGCTGAAACACCGATTTTCAGCAACGTAAAAAAAGAGACCAGCAATGGTATCTTTGTGGAATGGCAAGTGCAGGAGCTGACGGCGGCGTCAGCTACCAACTATCACAATGAAGGTGCGACCACCGCAACTGCGGCGGCGACCCCAACATCACGCGTGGGCAACTACCACCAGATTTCCAAGAAAGTCTTCGCGACATCTGGCACTCTGGACGCTG
>Ga0222719_10002778_pt1 | contig 15796 bp, 22 predicted proteins | sample C33_34DmetaG_FD_165039 | JGI IMG/M metagenome (GOLD analysis project Ga0222719, IMG submission 165039) | Estuarine water microbial communities from San Francisco Bay, California, United States - C33_34D | ecosystem: Environmental > Aquatic > Marine > Unclassified | place: USA: California... | reverse complement strand
ACAATAAGAATATTCATTGGTTCTTTTTCATAACCAAATGCGTCTTCACTCATCCACAAGTTACTTTCTGGACCTTGCGAATCGTCACGTAAACTAACTTTAAGTGCTTCGCAACGGATGCCAGTCATGTTTGAAATGATAGTAGCCGGAACGTTTCCACCTCTTGTAATACCTACAATATAATCAGGCTTCCAGTCCCCGTAATACATTTGTAGGACAATGTTATTAGACATACTCTCTATGTCCTGCCAACTGTAGTATTTTTTCTTAATCACCTTTTGCTCCTCGTGCAAGATATTGTTCATTGTGTATCCATTTGTAGCCACGGTCTAGTATCTCACCATCACCGACCCAACGTACAAAACCCCATTCTTTTTGTTTACGCCCCATAAAGAATAAACTCCAACATGGAATTTCATTACCGTCTGCATCTTTCTCAAGTTCTAACCAGTGTAAGTCATCTGCACCACGTATACGGAAATGTCCAGGACTTCTCCAAACTCTTGTGCTACCTACAACTGCACCTTCCTTTGAATGGATTGGAATATGTTCCCAATAACCACCCTTAATAATAAATGTTGCGTATGACCAAGGATGGTCATGAAGTGTAGGTTCGTCACTAACGAGGACTTTATGTAGTGTTATATTGAAAGGAAATTTTCCTCTATTTTTCAAAAAAACATAGTAACGGATAAGATATGGAATCTTTCCGTCTCTATCTGTGATTACTCTACGTCTACCAAGTTTATCCATAATCTTAGAAAGGAATGTCATCATCTATACCTCTTTCTTTAAGTTTGCCTTTATAATCTTGTTCACACATATTGTAAATAGTTTTGAAGTTTTCATACGCTTTTGCTAATGCTGGATACTCGTCACACATATTATGTACTCTATCTAAACTAGGTAATGTATCTTTAAATGGAATACTATTGTAAACATAATTTCTCATATCTACACTGAAGGTTGTATCATATGATGCTGTAATAACGTCATCAGTATCTAAAGTATCAAGAGATATAGAAAAAGTTCCAGTGTCGGGATTATCTAAATCGAATGTAATCGGGTCTACATTAGTATAGATAATCTTTTCATCATCACCCATTACTTATTTCCTCGTATAATTTTTCGCCGCTGAAAAATTCATTAGCAAGTTTATTCTTTTGTTTCAGTAGTGCCGGAAGATAACTGTTATAATTTTCCATATACTCAATAATTTGTGCAACAACCTTATCTTTATTAGTCCGGTATGATGCAAAATCTTCAGTCCATTGGCTTGGATACTTAAACTCCGATAGTGCCATTTCTTTGTAACTCAAACGATCTGGAACCATTGGAATAGCATTTACAAGTGCGCCTTCATACCAACTAATACCTAATGTTTCTTGCAAGTTAGCAGAGAAAACCATCTTTGCTTCACCTAGCAAATTGTGATATTCGTTCTTTGTAAGTTCACGTTCTTGGCAAATAACAAACTCATACTGAGGAAGATGTGTCTGTAAGTCACGGAATATTTCAACTTGTTTTTCAGGAGCAACTCTGTGTGGAAACAAAATCAAGTCTCGCTTTTCCATGCATTTGTAACTGTCTAAACTGTTACGCAGATATTCCATAGGCCATCCTACACGAACTGGTTCTTTCTCGACCATAATCTCTCTAAACGATTCTTCAAACAAATCAATGTGGAATGTAGTTGCGAAAAAATTATCGTCGTATGTACAATACATACTGCGTTCAGCATGTCGTACCCAAGGCTTATCACCAATTAGTCTGCCCAAGAAATCTTGTGGGTCATAACTACCAGCATGCCAGAGGCCACCAATGCGAATATCAACACCGAGTAACTCTGCCATGTAGCGTAGTTGTATAACTGTAGGATTCCAGGCATCGGTATAGAGAAAATAGTCACCGTCCTTGATAGTTCCTGCACAGAACATCTCTCCTATAGTTTCAAGTTGTTTGCTCTTGTAAACATTGGTTCCGCCGAAATTAAGAAAAGCCCCAGGCGTAGTTGCCTGAGGCGTTTCTCCTCCACTAATTACAACAACATTATTATTTGTAGACTTTGTCAGCTGATTGGGTAGATACTCTTTCCATTGTTTAGTATAACGTGTATCAACAGCTTCAATGTCTACAATATAAATTGTCATTAATTTCTCCGGTTATTAAATTTTTTACCAGCATTTCTAGCTTTTGCTTTAAGCCAGCCCTGCCATCTTTGGTATGCATCCCAGTTTTTATCTTCTTTATTGTAAAGTGCTTTTTCATTAAAGACTTTACCTTCAAAGCGACAAAAGTCTCTATACCGCTCAAGGTCGTTAAAGATTTTAGTATAAGCATCTTTGTTATACTGGATAGTCATTAGAATTTTTTCCTCTTATGAAAATTTCGGGTATGTAATCAAACAGCCATTTTCTCCATCTTCGGAGACTTCAATTTCAACAAAGCGGCCGGGATACTTTGCAGAAATAGCTTCATAGAGATCATCAGCGATCATCTCACATGATTTGTAATCTAGAACAAGCACTCCATTGTCGGACGTACTTTCTTCACTATATAATCTTTCCATCCATCGTTTGAACTGGATGAATTCGATATCTCTATCGTTGTGCCGCACCTCAATGCGCACCCTGAAATGGAAAATATGACGATGAGGATAGCCAAGAAACGAAACGTCATCCCAGTCACCTGTTGCAAGTTTTGGATCATCTAAAGCCGCCGGATATTTGTGGATACCCTCTTTCTTAAAGGTAACCCATATACTTCTATTTACTTTATTTTCCATATAATTTTTGTAATCTTCTTCTCGCATTTTTCTCAACATATAATTATGATAACTCTCGTCGTGCATTGTCTTTATATAATACTTTCATTCTATAACTTTGTCAAGCCCATAGTTTGCCCAATCTGTGAATTTTTCTCTATCCATAAGATTGTGCAAGCTATGGCACCATACGCCAGGATTTGTTGCCTTAAAGTCTACGTCATCAATTTTGACCATTGTGTTGTAGTTCCACAGTTTCGTGTAAGGCAATGGAACACGGATTTGTGGAATGAAATTATCTTTATCGCACAGCCCGCCGTCGTGGAATGTTGTACAAGCATCTAGCGGAATGTCTAGTGTGCAAAGAATGTCCTTGTATAGGAAGTATTCGATCATATCTTCCCACTCTTTCCAACTGTCAAACAGTTTTTCTTTATCACTTTCGTGTGGTTTGAAACTATGATTAGCACCAAAGAAAATGTGTTCACACTGTTCTTTCTTGTACCAAAACTCAATTTCATCTACAGGCTGTACACCTGTTACAAACAGTGTACGCATACCATAAGCAGGAGTCTTTTCAACTTCGTCTCCTACAAAGTATTTTACATCAGTTTGTACACCGTCTTCGTAATCTCTTTTCATCCTAATGCCTTAAGCTCAGTTTCGATTCTATGTATTTCATCTTTGTACCAAAGTTTTAAACCTTTTTTCTTGTTAATTTCAAGATCATCACTATACTTACTATACATTAAACTAATCTCTTTGTCAAGTACTTTATGTTTGGAATAAAGTTCTTGTAGGTATGCAGCAAGTTTGTTTTGTTCGCTGGTAAAGGTTGACATTAGGACTCCTGAAATAAACTATTGAACTGTGCTGAAGCATTAACAGTTTTTTTACCTGTTGCACCGCGTGTGCCTATAATGCTCATCCAAAATCTTGAGTATTCTTCTACTAATTTTTCTGCTTTTTCTCTATCGTCAGTACGGAATATTTCTTCTACAACATCTCGGAAAAATAATCTGTCAAAACGCTCTTCTACAAGCATTGCTGGAAACACGCCGTTGTCGTATTGCCTATTTGCTTCTTGTACAGCATTTATATGCATCCATACGTTATGACCCATCATAATAGCATATGAAAAACTGTCCCATGAAGTCTTACCTTCTTTACCTATTTTATTTAGGTCACCTGGACCATATATACAAATATCTTTGGCTTGAAGTTCAGCTGAAATAGGACTATCCATAAACGAAGGATGTTTACCTTCTCTTACAAAAGCCTGTCCAAACAGTGTTGTGTCTTGTGATAGTGCTTTATCATCGATGCTCGGAACCATTCGATACACCCATTTAGTTCTGTCTTGAGTCTCAAGTTCACAGTAGATCTGTCCATTAGCGGTTGCGAGGAAAGGTGAAGCACAATCAAATGTGATAGTAAAGTTTTCATTATGATATTTCCTTACGGCACGTTGTATGTCTGTAAGCAATGTAGCCCATTCTAGTTTACTGGTACCCAAAAAGTGCATTACATCATGTAAGCCTTTTTCTAGTAATCCATCAAACCTCAATGTAACAATACGTTTTAGTGCAAGATGCACATCACACATATTTTGACCACCCATTGACCACCCGTTAAAGTGATCGTTTGGGTAAACTTTTGGATCACAGTAATCTTTCATCTGCTGATACCAGTCATCTGCATCTGCATGATTTTCGCCTTGCAATACATTTAGGAATTTACAAGCACCTGTTCTATGTTTCATCCAGTAGTCATTGTTAATACGGGTTGCTTTGACTGCTTCTGCATATGTGCTAATGCCTGTTGCTTTAGCACCTTCGGGAGAACGTGCTACCCAGGCCGGAATATCAAGTATCATTCCGTAGTCCATATAAGCGTCCATCCAACGGAGAACACCGTCACGTTTCTTTTGCGCTTTGGGACAATTAGGATCTTTCCAATCACCTTCCCAAACGCCCTTACCAATCTGGAAGCCACCCGAGTCACCTAGTAACCAAGTATTAGCTCTATCTCTATTACGCACCATGTCTTCTTTAGGAACAAATTTGTTTGTATCTAAATCAGCATGTCCAGCACTATACAAACTCCATTTGTATTCAAATTGACCTTCTTGTGCATTAAGATAATTTAAACTTTCTACACCGTGTGTAAGGTTAGCAGGTATTCTTGACTTATCCACATATTCTTCATGGCGTTGTTTTCCAACGTAAGTCGCATAGAACCCACTTAGAGCAGGTAGAAACCGGGCATAGTCATGTTGTGTTGCAGTTAAGTCTTTGTTCATTACTTGCTCTGGGCTGGTAGGATATAATCGTATTTTGCCATTCCGCTGTCTACACTAATCTGCATAGCGCCTTGATCCGAAATACTCATAGTAATATCTCCATCAAGATTAAGTATTGCTTGCACTTGTGCTACAGGCCAACTCCACGTGTGTTGTAATATACCTTCTATGCCTTTCTCAAAATCAAATTCACCTGCATGTGTACTTGCATCACCGAAACTAAACACCAAATTACTGTCCTTAGTGCTTACATTAAATGTAGGCTCTTCAGAGTGTGCTGCACTCATAAGTTTCATACGTGCGATACTTGCTACACTCGGTGAACAAGTAATATTCCAAGAAGCACCTTTGAACTTTACAGTTTTTAGTTTTTCTTCAATAATTGCTTTATTCATAAAGCGGTAATCGTTTTGGAAGTCACCAGCAGCATTTTCAAAGTGAATATGTGTTGGAACAGTTTCGCCGTTGCGTTCTGCTTGTACAACTTCAATTTTTGCATTATCTTTGTACTCAGGATTTTTCAAATGCAAACTTAGTTTATCTAAGTTAGGCATACCAAATGTTCCTATAAATTCCTGTACGGGTGAATGTGTTTCTGCAGACAAAATAACACTTCGGTCTTCTGCCATTGCATCGATACTTGTTGCTTGTTCATTAGTAACTTTAACTAGGCTAAGAAATCCTAGTGCGTGGGTGTGTGCAACAATGTCTTGTAAGATGTCTTTCATATTGTTTCTCCATTATGTAGTTTAATTATATTGTCTAAGTTGTTGTTTGTCAAGTATTTTTCTACCGAGTATTTAGGTTTAAATCCCAATGTCTTAATTTTTTCCATATTAGCACATGTCCATTGCCTTTCGTTTGGGGTGTGAATTCTGACAGGTAGATCCGGTGCAAAGTCACTGATTCTAAATGGAATTCCTGTACCTATATCTATTTCTCCTAAATATTTAGAATTTATACATAGTTCTATTGCATCGCATAAATCTTCAATATGGATAAAGTCTCTATAATGACTGGTAACGTAGTCTAATTCTCCGTCTATTAGACGTTGTAAGAACATTCCCTTTCTAGGATTGCTTGAGTATACGGTGTGGAAACGCATTGCTAACGTATTAGGATAGCAATCAGCAGCCTCTTCCATTATATACTTGCTGGCAGCGTAAGGATTTAGATGCGGTTCATATACAGAACTAGAACTTGCAATTAGCATCCTTGTATTAGGATATCGTTCTAACAACCGTTTAGTTACTTCTACATTATTTTGCCAATATCCTGCAGGATCTTTGATACTTTCTCGTACACCACTTTTACCTGCAAGGTGAATAATTAAATCAAATTCCTCTTTCAAATCGCAATGTAATAAGTTTTGTCCATTATTATCTTTTAAGTCAAATCCTATTACATTATTTTCTTTTGACAATCGATTTAATAGGTGTGAACCTATAAATCCTCTATGTCCAGTCAGCATTATTTTCATAAGGCATCTCCATACACTTCTGCGCCATGAACACGTTTCCGCAAGTCACTACTACTAAATCTATGATCTCTTTTATTAAAGTATAGATCAATATCACGTTTACGGCATATATCTTTACCAGTAAATTCTTTATCTCTGTATTCTTCTCCTAGTATACGAACATCTATATGATACATTTCTAAGATATCTTCTAGATCTTTCTCAGTACCATATGGAATTATTTCGTCTACATATCCAACTGCTTTGAGTTGTGTGTACCGCTCCACAACAGTTTGTATAGGACTATTTTTATCTTTTCTATCTTGGCTTGGATCAACTTGTAAACCACAGATAAGATAGTCACACTGTTCTTTTGCTTCACGTAACATCTGTACATGACCGGCATGCAAGAGGTCGAACGTACTACAAGTAAATCCTACTATCATTCTTCGTCTCTATATTCTTCTAATAGTTCTATAAGTTTTTGTAACAATGCTTTATCTGATTCTTTATCAGTATCAAGTTCTACTTTAACTTCAATCTTCATATTAGTCTCCAAAATCAAACAAACTTGAAAACGTATTGTGCTGTTTAGTATCTTCTAATGGATAGTTAAGCACACCAATCAAATTGTCTAACTTATTATCAATAATAGTTTCTGCCATTGCCGCATCGTCAAATGGCAGTTCTTTAAACCATTCTGGCAAACGTAGCTGGTCCGTTGGATAAGCAACACTTGTATAGCCCAGCGGATTTGCTTTTAGTTTACAAACAATAACTTTCATACCATCTACAACTTCTTGCGAGTACTTGTCACCATTCATACGCTTTAGTGTATTCCAATTAATACTTGCTCGAACATGTCCGGGCATATTTGCTTTACCTTGCTTTTCTTCTAGACGTTGATAGTGTCCAATCTTGTTTGCACGTTTAGGTGAACCTTTTTCCCATCCCGGACGTTCACTGAATTCGTTACGGAATTCAGTAATACGTTGCAATATTTGTGATTGCGGCACATCTGTCAGCACCATAAGCAATAGTTCACTAAGAAATTGTTGCATAAACACAGGCGTATCTGAACGGCGCAAGTCTAGGCCCATTGCCTTTACTTTGCCTGGCTTGCCGTCTGTGTCACTTCTGAAACCTTCTACATCATAAACAAGTGCGGCGTAACGTTTCTTTGTAATAAACAATCCGCTTTCGGCAACAATTTCTCTACCTGCTGCAATAACATCTGCACGACTCTTTGGACAGTGAAATGCTTGTGCCATAAAGTCAGTAAATGTACTATTTGCTGCTTCTGCTACTTGATCATAAAGTGTAATTACATTATCTTTAGACCAAGGAATATTACCTGCGTCAATATCGTTTTTTAGTGTTGGATGGGCACTAAAGTAAACTGAATCAGTATCACCGTATATAACACTTTCGCCCACATGATCATATGTTCCTGTAATAACTTTATTAACTTCTGCACTCATGTGCTTAACAATAGTACGACCTGTCAGTGTAGTTGATTGTCCTATGCGCTTGTCAAAAAATCTACAGCCAGGATTAAGAATAGCTCCATAAAGACTGTTAAGATTAATTTTCTTAACAAGTTGCCGCTTGTCCCAAAATGCAATCTCAGCATCATTGCCTGCGTCTTTTGCTTTTTTAAGCATCTTCTGTAGATCTTTTCGTTCCGCATACCATCTCTTTAGAATACCTGGAATTACACCTTCAAACTCTGTTGTAAATATTGTACCGTTACTACTAAGCATCCATGGTGTATTACTATCAAAAATAAGTTTGTAAATTTCTGCACCACTAAGTACCTCAGTTTGGCCATTTTCAAAATCAATAGTAAGTGCAATATCTTTGCGTTGCTCCATAACTGCTTCATATTCTTCTGTGCTGAAGCGTCCTTCCCAACTACCTGCAAATGATTTTTTCTTTAGTGTCATGTCTTCGTGTATACGTGATTCTGAAATTTCAGGACGTATTTGTCCTATAATAGTTTCTGGAGCCATATTCAATGCACGAATCACACTAGGATACAGACTGTTCAAATCCATTGAACCGATCCATTTATGTACACCTTTTTTAGGAAATGCTACATAAGCACCAGCGGCCTGTGTGTTTTCATCATCACGTTTCGGTCTGTTAGGAACTTGTAGTCCTCTGTGATGTGCTTCGTTAATGATTGCTTGCTCAGTAACAGCAACGGCACCCATTGTTGTTTGTAGTAGTACAGTATTTGCGTGTGCAAGTTCATTACTTAGATCAATAAATCTTAGTTTTTTGTCTAGTTTGTCCAGTAGTGCTGTATCTTGTATGTTGTATTCAATGAACTTTCTAAAGTCATTGTTATACAACTGGTCTAAAGTACCTTCATAAGGGACTTTGTTTTCACCAACTTCGATCTCACCAATAGCATCCAATCGATATGTATGACGTTCTTCATACGTATATTTACGATATAGCTCAAGACTATCTAAATGCACTCTACCTATTAAATCATATGTTACAGCTTGTTTTCCGTATTTTTCATACTCACGCTTCTTAGGAAGTTGTCCCCATAGACAAAATCTGCGTGTATCATCTTTGCTTAGTACACGACTAGTTCTGTTCACAGTGTAGGGAATATCATAACCTTCACTGTTCCAACCTGACAAAATATCAGCATCTTCGATAAGTGTTAAGAAAGTATCAATCATGTCACCTTCTTTTTCAAATAACATTACATTGTCAATACCTTCAAGTGTTTTCTTTGCTTCATCCATTGTGAGTGTTTTTGGAGGCACTGCTAAACAGATCATAGTTTCCATCCACTGCAAATATACAGATATAGAAGTAATTGGCATAAACGGATCTGCTGGATCAGCAAAGCCACGTTCTGGATCAAAGTCTGTCTCAATATCAAAGAATGCAATGTTTAGATTGGGAGCATCTTGATTGAGATAGTTCTCACTCAAACATTGGAAGATTGGATTTATGTCGCTTTCGAACAGTTCTTTATCTCTGTTGATAGCAACTTCTTTGCGAAAGTCTTTAGTGTTCTTACATACAATACGTGTTAATGGATCACCATATACACTTTTGTATTTTCCACGTTCGTCTTTATAATAGAATGTATATTTTGCTTGATATTCACGGTAATCTCTCTTACCGTCTTTGCGTTCTACAACACGAATAATATCTTGGTCGCGATCAAAGAAAGCGTCTACGTAACTCAAATTTTTCTCCTTCGTTGCTTATGGCCAACTTAACCTTCTACATGCCAAGCAATCGCTATTGGCGTATTAATACTTATTACAAAACTAAACCAGCTATATAAATAACGGTTAGTCCTGCATTCATAACAATAAGACTTTTTTCTTTCCAAAGTATACCTACTAGTATCCATAGACTATTACTGATAATAAATGCCCAAATATACAAAGGATAAACATTAAATGCTGCTAATGTAGCGGCTGTTAATAAACAGGCTGTGCTTAACCAAGCCAGCCATTGATAAGGTTTTACCACCATTCTGCTGCTACTCCAAATCCAAATACGTTTACACAAGCAAAGTATGATGTAAGAAGCATAATCCATGCTGCTCCTCTACGCCAACTTGCATAAACTTGTGTTACACTGCCAACAAAAAATCCTGGATATACAATTAGCATATTAGGATTTTTAGCACTAACAGCTAACATCATACTAGCACCTACAGTAAATACAAAACTTATAAGTTCAAATATGAATGCTACATTATCACTGTGATAACTGTTCAGCCAAAAGTCTTTAACTTTTTGCACTATTTGTCCTTACCTACAGTGACAACAAGTGTTTCTAGATCGTCAAATTCGTCCGCAACACGTTCCCAGTCACCTTTTTGTGCAATTTTAATTGCCTTATTAATCATACCAGGCTTAATATCTAGTTCTTCTGCTACTGCCTTTACTGTATCCTTTAAACCTGCTTGTAAATCTTCAATCTCTTGTAGTACTGTAACACCTTCATTTACAAGACGTTCAAGTTTAGCCTTTTCTTCCGGGCCATAAGTTCTATCACTCATGCGAGTCTCCTTCATTATCTGTTTATTATATGGGATTTTTTATTGTTTGTCAACAACTTTTTTGTTGTTTATTTGTCATAGTAACCTATACTAAGTCTAGCTTCGTATAATTTTTCTCTGTCCTGTTGTATCAAAATATGTACCGGGGCTGCGTAATCTCCGTAGGAAGGTTCACTCCATAACCACACATATTTTGGATCAACATTTACTCTTTTACATAACTTTTTTAACCTTCTACGATTAATATTTGGTACAATATAAACTATAGCCTGGTAATCATTTAGATGTTCCCATTCTCCGGTCCATTCTTTAATTTTTATTTGGTTCTTTTTCCAAGCAGTATAACTCCAGGGGCACACTGGTCTAATGTCCTTGAAATATTGATCCCAATCTATGTCAAATGTTAGCATGTGAATATTTATAGAAAAAAATAGCACCCGTAGGTGCTATTTGGTTAGCTTATTCTAAATTGGTAGGAATTACTTCTTCTTGCGTCTTTTTACTTTAACACAGTTGTCTACAGTGTTGCCGCCCTTTTTCTTTGTGCCCATACGCTTGTAGCCTTTCCAGCATACTTTGCCGTCAACGCCTTTTTGCTTTTCTTCATCTAATGTACGCCAGCTTGGGTTGCCACACTCACTACATAGTCCAGATTCATTTACTTTTTTTTTTTGAGTGCTTCTGCTAATCTGTTTGATATATCTGCTTTGTATGAATCGTTCATAGAAGCGTGTTTTGCAGCCATATGCTTTTTGTATTTTGGTGAGCCTTTTTTGTGCGGACTTTTGCCTTCTTTCATTGCTTTGTTCTTTTCATAACAATCGCAATGTTTGCACTCTGGTCCACATGAACATTCTGTTACAGGCTTTCCACAACATGCCTTTGGACACATTTCAACACCTTCGGTCATGCCGTCTGCTTCATATTTTTCTTCATAATCCATGTAATGATAAACACTGCCTAAATAGTCTGCAGCTTTAGTAATCTTTGCTTGCACCCATCCTTCTAAACCTTCTGCTTCGCTTACACCTTTGAGTTGCTCATGTAGTTTAATTGCATATTTGGCAATTTTATATAAGTCACTCCTAGCCATTTGTACTTCATGATCTCTTTCAGCTCTATCAGCTAAATCAGCTAGGCCTTCCGAAACAGTAGATTCCATTGCATCTGGAATGCCGTTTCCGTTTGCGTCCACCCACCACGAACCTTTTTCATTATGTGAGTCATGTGAGCAACCGCAATCTGGCTTACAGTTGTGCATTTGGCATCCACAATCTTTACAGTGATACTTTTGGTATCCTTTCATATATCCTTCTTCGATTGATTCAGGTTTTGTTGCTTTTTGCTTTTGTTGAACGCTTTTGATCATTTGTAAGAACCTACCTCTCATAGACGGATCTGCAAGAATAATGCCTAATTGTTTCGCAAAAGGGGCTATTTCTTTAGCCAAACTAGCAGGCAATTGAGCACCTTGTGAAACTTTGTCTAATGCTGTGCCCATGCGCTGACTGCTGCCTTTGGCACCTATGGTTCTTCCTACCATTTTTGCGCCGGTGCCGGCTTTTTGTATATCCTTACTGTCCATATTGTATTTACCTTTTTGATTTTTTCTTCTTACGTTTTTTAACTGGGCCTGTACGGCTTTGCATAGGACCCATTGGCATAGCAATACCAGCAACCGATGCAGCAGACATTTCTGAAACACCTTTTTTCATCTTACTACCAGCTGTATAACCTGCTTCGTATTCGCTGGTGCGTGGACCGTATGCATCACTAGCCTTGGGATCCATTCTGCCCGATTTACCGTCAGCAAATCCTTTTTTCCAGATCGAACTCTTGTCCGGATGTGGATCTTTTGGTGCAGGTCTTTTTGATTGTGGCTTAGAAGCGTTGCCTTGCTTTTTGGCAAGCATTGCTTTTATGTCTTTAGCAATTCTAGGTTCTTCTTTGCCGCCTTCTAATAATTCTCTAATCTTCATACTGTATTTACCCTATTTCTTCTTCTTGCCGCTTTTCATATTGGCACACCAGTGATACATTTTACCACGTTCACCTGAATATTTTGCCGCTCGTTTTCTAAGGCTGGTTACGCTACCATTACAACTAGCACCTGAACGTTTTACACGCCCTGGTCTGCTTTTGCCGTCTGTATCACCGTCAGCAAAGTTTTCTTGTACACTTTCTGGAACATCATCGCGCCAAGTTAAATCTTTTGGATCAGCAACAACAGCACGTACCTTATCTGCACCTGCTTTTAGATGTGCAAAGTATCTGTGATGTCCGTCAACTATCAGTAACTTACCTTTGTGTGGCACAATTACAATAGGCTTAATTTTTTTACCTGCTTTAATCTTATCAACAAAACGCATCATATTGTCGTGATTATCTTTTGGATCCATTTTGTCAGCAGGTTCAAACGGTGTAAGTTTAGATACGTCTACGATTTTTACTGGTTGCTTTTTATAATATTTGTCGTCAACATCAGCGCCTTGATACTCGGGATTGGTCCACATAGTAATTTCTGCACCTTCTTTTACAGGCTCTTGCATGTGTTGTTGTATTGCTTTTGCTGTTCTTTCAAACTTATGATCTTTGTGTTTAAAGCCGTAACCTCCTGCTGATTCCCATTTCTGTATGTTAACACCATAGTCATCTATTAATATGTTTGGAGTTCCGTCCCTTTGAGTAGCATATTTTGCTTTGTCATGTGTAATAATTACATCTTGTGGTAGGAAAAATGCTAAATTCTTTTCAATCCATTTGCGTTTGTGTGGCTCCGATTTGGGATCACCGGGTAACGGAGAACTAAGTATTTTATAATTACCTTTAACCTTTTTAATTAATCCTAATAATTGCTTTGCATTATTAGTTAAAGGTAAATTTAACCAAAAATTTTCAGTTTGTTTAATTTTTTCTAAACCTGCTGGAACGTCTTTGATGTCTCGGAAATCTTTTACATTCATTAGTTTAGCCCAGTCACCAAAGAAGTCTGCAAGTACACCGTCCATATCAACATAAATTTCTGTAGCACTTGCTATTTCGCCTAGTGCTTCTTCTAAGTCTGTTAAATTGTTTATTGCTTTTGGACCGTCTGGATGTTTAGGATTTATTACAACAGTTTCGCCATTCATTAGTTCTGAAATGTTTGCTGCCTTGCCTAAACTGTCTAGTAATTTGTGTAACTTGTCTTTAGGATCGTAGTTGCCACTTTCGTATCCACTCTTGCCGCGAACTTCTACACGATTTTTACCTTTTTCTTTTATATGTAGTACATCATAATCGTCTGTACGTTCGAACTTTATGGCAACACTTTCAGTAAGTCCTAAGTTAAACAATACATTTGTTTTACTACCTTTTACTTTGCTAGGATGATTTTGAGGACGTCCGTCTTTGTCTACTTTAAATCCAAACTTTGCTGCTTGCTTTTTAATTTCATCTGTACCTACATCAACTGTTGTATTGACACCCTTGACAATTCTACCATCTTCTTGAATTCTAAGATAATGTTTGAAACTACCGGGTTTAGGAACTTTTTTGTTTAAATCTTTTATATAAGAGAACTTCATTTCTTACGTCCTCTAAACTGTACAGGACCTGTCATGTATGGTTTACTAAACCAAAGTTTGAACCAGTCTTTATCGCCTGGCTTTATACCCATTTGTTTCTCTTTTTTCTTTAATTTGTCTGCTGTGATGCTAGGGTTCTCGTCGACACGATATTCTGTATATCCTGTGAATTCATTAATACCTGCTAACTTTTTAAGTGTCGCTATATCCATGAATCACCGCTTATTGTATTTTCTAATATCATATTTGATATTTAAGTTTTTGAATAAAGTTGCCGTAGTTTGTACACTAGTTAATGCACGTTTCATAAGTTTTTGATATTCTGTTTTATCATCATATATACGCATAAACTTTTTTGCTTGATCTGGTTTTAGAAAAATTAAATTACCAGAAAATACTGCACCGGGCTTGTAGAAACTTAGAAAGTGTTCTTTGTTATCAGTACGCGAACCTATCCATCCTAATACCTTTATCTTATTTGGATCTTGCAACTTAGGATCAGCATTGTCTACAGATTTGAAAATGTTAAATTCGTCTACTTTTTTATCTTTTTTTGGCTTCTTTTCGTCGGAACTATGACCAAATGTTCTGTGTACAAGTTTGTCTAGTTTGCGGTGAAATTCATCTTCTTCTTCCGGACTTACATTTTCACCAACTGGTGCTTCTGGATCACCTAGTGCTTGGTTTAATAATTTTACAGCAACAGGTGCGCCATTACCGTACATTAGTTTAGCAGCCTTTAATTTATCTTCATCTGACATTTCAGGCCAAGCAGCTCTAAGCTCGCTTGCACTCTTGATTTGCATGCCACTAAAGTCGAAGTTGATAGTAGGACCGTAGGCCATATAGCCCATTTCATCGTGCGTATTAATATCTTTACCAGTATAACTCCTTAAGTAACGTGGTTCGTTAGTAGGTTTTTTTGTTTTCTTGTCAATTTTCATTCTATCAGGAAGTGGCTCTTCGCCTTTGTCTTTTTCACTTCTAACAAATACTAGAGCAGTGTCATCGTCTAATAGTTTTGCATATTCTCTATTATTAAAGGGACTGTTAACCTGCATAAAGTTACTTTCAGGCACGCCAGCCATAGCCGCTAGTTTTTTCTTAACTTCAAAAGGAAAAGGTCTTGTTTCAGTGTCATTAGTTGCTGCTACATAGACATTAGATTTACCAAAAGTTTTTACGGCCCAATCATACAAACTCTTATGTCCAGGATGGAAAGGATGGAATCCACCTGGCATTATTGCTACTATTTTACTAGCCTTATTTTCAAATAGCTCGCGTAATAACATTTAGTAGCCACCTTTTTTGATTGTTTCTAGTTCATCATCGCTCATTCTTTGTACAATAACACGATTATCATCATCTGTAAAGACTTCAGATGGTTGTTTAGGAATGTTAAACTTTTTAATATATGCTATTTTTGCTTTTTCTATGCAGGGATTGATTTCTTTACCTAGGTCTACTTCTTTCTTCATTTTAGCTTTGTCACTTAGTTGTGAAAGAATAGGAAATAATTCCTGTCTGTAGAATGCAGGATCATTTTTCATATAAACGTAAAGGTCTTCTGCTACATCATAAGCAAATTTATCTTTTTCTTCTTGAGAACCCTGAGCTATAAATTCAACTAATTTCATTTTACCATTTCCTACAACTCCAG
>Ga0222719_10002776_pt1 | contig 15799 bp, 12 predicted proteins | sample C33_34DmetaG_FD_165039 | JGI IMG/M metagenome (GOLD analysis project Ga0222719, IMG submission 165039) | Estuarine water microbial communities from San Francisco Bay, California, United States - C33_34D | ecosystem: Environmental > Aquatic > Marine > Unclassified | place: USA: California... | reverse complement strand
GATTCACAGGATATTCTCCTGGAATGTCTGTGCCTAAATAAGCACTTTGCCAGTTTAAACGTTTGCCGTGTGCCAAGGCGGCTGCACCTAAACTGCTGCCTGCATCACCAGGATTAGGCATGATCCAAATATTGTCATAGTGAAATCCTAAATGTCTATTGGCTACACAGTTAAGTGCAACTCCTCCCATGTACACAAGATTTTCACTTTTGCCTAGTTTTCTTGCCATGTACATCACAGAAGCAATAAGCTCCTCGGCAATACTTTGTCCCGCACTGGCTATTTCAATAATATCCATTCCGGCCCAATCACGTTCACTGATACCTATATGAAAATTTTCTTTAAACTCTACCTTGCTTGTATCTTTGATATAGGTATCTCTCATGGCTGTTTTTAAAATTTCTTCTGATAAAGTACTTTTGAACTTTTCTGGTCCAAATGCCGCCATGCCCATGGTGATATATTCTTCGTCCATTGGCTTGAGTCCTACACGTTCAGTGATAGCACTATAAAACAAGCCAATGCTGTGCGGATAACGTTGTGTCCACAGTTTGCGATATCTAGCATTGCCCTTTTTATCATAATATGCATGATAAATGCTAGCAGTGTCTAACTCACCAATTGCATCTATGACCACCACAGTTGCGTCATCATAGGGACTGGTTTGAAATCCTGCAGCAGCATGACTGAGATGATGAGGGTAACAACTAATACTTAGATCAGCTCTGCAATGTTTACCTAGCAAATTACGCAGTCTATGTTTCAAAGTCCATTCACTGAGCAACATTTGTCCGCTAACATACTGTTGTAAATTGTGCATCCACGGACGCTCATAATAAGCAACATGTGAAATAGGATATTCAAAGCAAGCATCCAGCAATGCTGGACTTAGCATGCTGTCATGTTTTACTTTGCTATATCGTTCACTGTGAGCCGCAAAAACAATATTACCTTGGTCATCAATAACACTTGCAGCAGCGTCGTGGAATCCTGCACTAATGCCTAATGTGTATGTCATTTGTATATAAAGGGATCTCTTTTGCGTAATTCTTTTAATTTACGTTTGTATTGGATATGCAATTTTATTTTATAATAGATATCAATTATCCATTTTCCTGAAAATATGTACATGATTTGTTTCACGAATTTCTCCTTGCAGTGTAATTATCAAGATTTTGAAAGGGCTGTAATTTGTTGAGCCATGTAATCTTGATCGCTCCAATGATATGCATATTCTGCCACTGCATCAGATGATTCAACAGCAAATACATCCATATGATCTTGTAGCATTGCCCATATATTTTCAAAATTACTTGTGCGGAAACTTTTCTCTAGATCCACTTGTCCTATCTGTGGGTGACCTATTGTTAGACTTTTATCTTCAGGATCAAATCCATTGGCAGTAAGCCATTCCCTGAAGTCTGTCATTTCACGTTGGAAAAATTCATAGTTGCCTGGGTTGTTTGCCCATTCAATATCAAAATCTCCAGTTGCTTCTGTTTGAGAGGCTAAACTGGTAGTAACCAGTTCATCTATGCGACTGTCTCGGCCTTCATCATGAAACACTTCCCAATGGTGTTTTCCAACAGCTTTGTTAACACCTACAAAAACACCTCCCAGTGGTCTTGCTAGTGTGTCGACGCCAAACAGTTCATAGTCGTTTTCGTCAAGGGTAAATCTTGGTGCATTTAGCCAACACATCAGTTGACTTGGCCTACGCCATTCAGGTGCATGAATTTTTTTACGCATACTTAAAACAAGACTTTCATATTCATGACACAGTAAGTTAAGTTGACGTATATGCCAACGAGTTGCATCACTGGCTTGTTTATAATGGCTACTAATGTTAGCACTTGTTCCTTGCAAATCTTCAAAGTATCTGTGCAACCAATTCATTTTTTCTTGCACCAGTTTGTGGCCGGGCAGATCTTCTCCCACTGGTCCAGTGGTAATGGTGTTCTCTACAGTGAAATGATCGTGTATGTTATAGTCTAGATCGCTGGCATTGATTGCGGCTATACTGCGATTTATTTGTTTACAGATATATTCTGCACTACGATCACCGTCTGGAAAGCCAAAAAAACAATAGTTTTTTTCTAAATGCAAATTGTTTTGTAAAATTGTGTTTAAAGCCGATAGCCATTTTCTTGATAGACTGTTGTCAAATACATCTATGTGTACAGGAAGCAATGATCCACTGTGTTTGTCACGCAGTGTAATTTTTATTTTATCCAATAATTGGTATTGATTGCCACCAGTCATATATTTCCTTGTTGTTTTCTTCTAAAATATCAGCATACGTGTAATTATCTTGTCGCACTGCTTCTAGTTTGTTAATTCTTTTTTTGCCAGCAACCAAGCCATCTTGCCAAGAGTCAGGCCATTGTTCCTCAAAAGTTTCACGTGTTTTTAACTGTTGTAATACATCCTTGAGTGCTCCATTTGGCAATGATTCACAATGCAAATCTATTTGTTTGTCCAGTAACTCTCTAGGCAGTGCTAGCGGACTAAGCACAATATCAGGGGAGAAACTGAATATAACTTTTGCAAGTACATCCACTCCTAGCTGCTCGGCTAACTGTTGAATTTTTTGTACCTCAAACAATCCTGGCAAAGTAAGTGTAAAATCTATCCTCATTTGTCTACGATTTTTTTGTATTTCTGTACCACGTTTGAAGTTATCGCACCATTCAGCATAGTTTAAGCCAGTGCGAAGGTATTCGCCTATTTTGCCAGTTCCGTCAAGACTGGCACATATTTGCCAATCCCTTATGCTTCCAAGAATATCAGTGTATAAATTTACACCTTTGTAATCTACTCTACTTAGATTTGTATTGTATCGAGCATAAAGTCCAGGACCGTCTCCCAATTCTACGATCCTGGACATATACCGCCAATGCTGCTCGTACATCAACGGCTCTCCGCCTACCCAATAAACTTCTTGCACTCTGTGTTCTTCGACAGCCTGTGAAAACTCAGCTTCGATCTCAGTGTCTTGAAATTTGGATATTTCTGCACGTACCTCAGGACGCATCCAATTGTTTTTTGGATTGTCCCAATCGATCATGTTGTTTTTACGCTGTTCAGTTTCCCAGGCTGAACTCAACATGTCCCCGCAGGTTCTGCATTTAAAGTTGCAGAGATTACTAAAACGATAGTCCCAACTAACAGGTTGCATACTTGTATAACCTGTGCTGTCAGTGTTTTCCCAAATATCGTTGTAGTGATGTTTAAACAAGTGCCAAAAATAATCTCTATACACATCAGTGTTTAGTAACTTATTATTGCACACTTCGCACTCTGGTAGTGTTTCACCTGCCATCATGCGGGCTCTTACACTGGTCATGTGTTTGCTATTCCAGTGTTGTTCTAGTGTAAGTGGATGATACTCGCCTGTGCCCGAATCTGTGTCAATGTATTGTTTGAAACTTTGTGCCCCTTCTCTACTGGCACAACACATCCTGCGTTCAGTTTGAGGACTGAGATAGGTGTGAGTCCACGGAGCAAGACACAATGATTCAGGTTTGTTTTTTGGTTGTTTCAAGTTGGTGTACACGCCTTCTTAGATCACTGCTACTGAACCTGTGGTCTCTTTTGTTAAAATACAAGTTTATAGAACGTTTTTTACAAATGTCTTTGCCAGTAAAATCATGTTCTCTGTATTCTTCGCCTAGTATTCGCACATCGATATGATACATTGACAAAATATCTTCGAGGTCTTCTTCGGATGCATAAGGAATAATTTCGTCTACATAACCAACTGCTTTAAGTTGTGTGTATCGCTCTACCACAGTTTGTATAGGTTTATTTTTATTAGGTCTATCAACGGTAGGGTCGACTTGCAATCCACAGATTAAATAGTCGCATTGTTCTTTTGCTTCACGTAACATCTGCACATGCCCAGCATGTAACAAGTCAAATGCACTTGCTGTAAATCCTACTTTCATATTTTATCCTTGATAATCTATCCACTCTGCTAGTTCAGGGTGATCGTCATTGAGTTTTTGTTCGCGTTTAAAATCTAAGTCTCGAACTTTCATTCTTAGAATATTGCCATCGTGACTAGGACCGCCATTCATAAAATCAATTATACGATCAAACTCTGCTCGATGCTTTTGTGATACATTTGCATTTAACAGGCGTGTTGTGATTTCGTGCTTTGCTTTTGCTGGCAATGTACTGATACTAAAGTAATATGCTTCGTGCATCATGTTCCAATACACAAAGTCAAAGCCTTGATCATCAATCCAGTTAGCAAGTGGTTCTAGATAAGCAACATTGAATACGTTTACAGTACTGCAAACTTGTAGTTGAATTATTTGCGAATATCTTTTACGCAGTTCTTTAAAACGGGCTAGATTTTCTACTACCTCATTCCAATTTGCGTTAGTACGTTGGTAATCAAAACGCTCGTGCATGTCGTCAATACTAAATGCAATTTCAACTGTTTTAAAATGTTTCCACAGTTCCTCGCCTTGCGTTGGATAGTGTGTGCCATTTGTGTTATAGTGTATTTCTACATTACCAGCAATGCCTTTATCCACAAGACTTTGTAAGATACGGAAGTGTTCCTGTATCATAAAAGGTTCACCACCAGTGAACTCTATATAACGTATATCATTGCTAACACTGTCAAATTGATCCCAAAAAGTTTTGGTTTCTTTGGGCCATGCACCTTTTTTGAGCATGGTATAGTGATAGCTGTCTTTTTTATCACCTTCTTCTCTTCTATGGAACTGTAGTTCTTCTGCGGCAAACTGCGAACTAGACCAAGAGCCGCATATGCGACACTTGAGATTGCATATATTACCCAGTTTCAGATCAAGAAACATCAAAGGTTTTGCATCCTCAGTCCATTCTTGCTCTGGTAACACATGTTTTAGTCTGTCCAGTGTGTGCATACGTTTACTAGTACGCCCGGCACGCTCTTCTTTCCAACACTTGCGACAAGTGCGTGGTTGTTTGCCATCTAGGAATTGTTGCCTAAGATCTTGCATGTAATTACTATTTTGTATATCTCCGAGATCGCTGGCAATAAGTTCAAACTTTTCTCCATTGTTATCTTTGATTTCGTCTTCGGCAAGACAACAAGGTCTAACTGTGCCAATAGGACTTGTTTCTAAACTAATCCACGGTAGTACACAAAATTTTTCATGTGGTAAATTCATCGTAGTGCCTCTAATTCTGGTAATAACCTTCTTATGTCTTCGCTTCTGATGTCATCCAGTTGGTAGCTCTTTTTCCAAAACTTATCAATCAAATGTGTGTTATCAGTGCTGTTCATAAAACGTATGGCACTTTCGAATCCTTGCGTAGCACGTTGCAGTTCATCTTGTGGCTTTAGCCATTCCAGATGTTCTTCCCAGCGTTCCTGTAACTTTTCTTTGTATTCTTTAGGTGCAATGTCTATTCTGTAATAATCTGGGTCTTGTAATATGTTAACATTGAGATCTTGGGCTCGTATAAATCCACGTTCAACCCAATTGCGATGAAAATCTGTTATGTGCCAAGCATTCATAATGCTCAATGTGGGACTTACATAAAAATCAACATTTGGACATATTTCCATCATTTCTTTTCTGTTTTGTTCTACATCACTCCATATAGTGCCTTTGCGTATCAAACTTGCTCTTCTGCCCATTGCATCTAAGCTAGCTCCTACAGCTACACTGTCAAACTTTCTCCAGTAATCAAATACCAAACGGTCCTTGAGTTTGACTTCAGTGAAGTTGGTATTGTATATTAGTCGGACATCGAATCTACCTCTGCGTTCAAGTTCTTCTAATATGTTATAGTGTTCTATCATCAACAGAGGTTCACCGCCAGCAAAATAAATCTGTTCAACGTCATCAATGTGAGATTCTAATTGTTCCCACATGTCTGTTTCGTGGGCACCAGCATAAATCAAAACAGTGTTTTCTTTTTTCCAATCATCGCCTGCTAGCTTGGCCTGGTCGTTGTACCATTTGCTGCTAAAAATGTGTCCACAACTTCTACAGCGTAAGTTGCATAGATTACTGAAACGTATGTCCCAATAAGTCATTGAAAAGTTATCAACTGTGCCATCGGGCTGTGTTTGTTTTATTCTGGAAATATGGTGACCGTGATGTTTGTTTGCACTTTGTCTACCAGAGAAAAATCCAGCTTCTTCTTGTTCATAGCAACGTGTGCACCACTTGTTTTTTTGTTCGATCAACATGTCAGTGCGTAGATTTCTCATTTTTCTGCTGTTGTTGATTTGCTCTAATGTGTGCTGTCGAGCATTGCCGGCTGGACCTTCACGCATCTCGGCATGACAACAAGGATAAACATCACCTGTTGGATAGGCATGCAAATGAATCCAAGGGTAGATGCAAAAACGTTTACTGCCAGTTAATAAAAACTGTTCTTTCTCAGTGATGTCTTTGAGATCAATTTTAATTGGATTTAGACTACCGTAACGGTATTCGTCTTTTTTACTGGTTGGCAATTTTTCTAATATTCTTTTCTGATGGTCAAGTTCAGGAACGTAGATGAATTCAACTGGCACAGGATCATTGCTGAGATTTTTTAATTGATTTTGTTGTTCCTGCCAGTTCTCGCTGTTAGTAACTATTATAACAAAAAAATTACTAATGTCAACATGATTTAATGCCAATTGCAAATTTTGTAATACCAAACCTACATTGTGGTCTTGTATATAACTGTCAGTGGTGGTTGTAAAAACCAATCGTTCTTTGGAACCATATGTATCTTTATGTAGTCTAGCCAAGAGTTCTATCAACTGTTGTTGCATATCATCATATGACATTTCTACATAAGAATCTAAATTCACAGTTGTAACAATACTATAGGTTACTTTTAGTTTGTCTAATATTTTTTTATAGCTCATAAACTGTTGTACCATTCAGCTAGTCTTGGAAATGTGTCTTGGAAATTTTTATTTCTGCGTTTGTCGTATTGATTAAAAAACTTTTTAAAATCTTTTTGCAATGCTAAAATGTCATTTTGGCCTTGTTGTAGTTCATATGGTGTTAAATCATGCTTGGTTAAATCTTCTTTGTGTGGATCTACTACATTACGTAGGTAAGTGCTGAGCCTACGGATGTGATCTCTTTCTAGATGATCAATAACCTGATGCACTGAGTTGTCACTCATAAAATCATCAATTTCGTCTGCAATTTGTTGTCTAATAGATTCAGGTAATACCACAATGTTTTGAAAGGTTGGAAATCTCACAGGGTTGATTGTAAACATCAAAGTTTTTCCATAAGGTTTGGCAATTTTTTTCTTTTGCAAAAGCCATTGTAAAAATTCAACAAAGCCTTCTGCATTTGGTGCATTTATGGTTCCTACAATGCTGATATTTTCTATATCCGGTGACTGGATTAGTCGATCTAGATTGCGTTCCCATTGATTCCAATTGAGTCCATCTCTTACATACTCTCCTTTTTTACCCACACTTTCGCTGCTAACATAAGCCCATACAGGTTGTTGTATATTTTTACACTTGGCTAGAAACTTGTCTACCACAGCATCGTCATAGGCTAGATTGGTAGTCATTTCTATCCTACATTCAGACTTGCCTGGATTGGCTTCTAACCAATCCAATAAACGCCAAATGCTTGGACTCATCAAAGGTTCGCCACCTGTGATTCTCAGTTGTTTAAGACTGCCCGCTAGACTATCTTCCCACCACTTGAAAAATGCATCAGCATATTCGTTTTGTTCGTTGGGCTTGCTGGTCATACTATCATCGCATGGTGATATATAATGATTACGTCTATCAGTATCCAGCCCTTCGTAGGCACCATTGTTTCTAATGTCAGTTGCCCATGTACTGCTTATGCTTGGACAACAATAACTACATGCCAGTTGACAGGTTCTGTCAAATGCTATTTCTAAATACAATAAATCAACATCCTGATCGCTGGGCAATTCAAATGCGTATTGTAATTGATCTTCATCTGCAATGGTGCTTAACCAATAGCGATCAGCAAGTGCAGTAGGATCTGTTTCTTCCATTACCCAACAAAACTGACAGTTAGCTGGTTTTTCACCACGTTGCATCATTGCACGTTCGTCTTTTTTAATCTGGGTATTGTGTATTGCTCTAGGATTTTTGCGTATTTCTTCCAGACTGATACTATGAGGCGGATTATGATGGCAACTGGTTGTCCATCCTTGTTGCAACCATACACTGGCATTGTACCATTTAGCTCCGCAGAAACTAGGGCTTTTGCTGTTCAAAACTCTTTGTTTCCACTCAGCGGAAAGGTCGTTGCTGTAGAGATTAATTTTTTTCATAAAGACATATACCAGTTTTTTAAATTTGGAAAAGTGTCAGAGAAGTTTAATTCTCTTCTATAATCATATTGGGAATAAAACTTTTTAAAATCATTTAATAGATTAGGATGATCAAAGGTCTCTGAATGTGGAGTCTTTACTACATCCAGATAGTCTATAAGTCTTTGAACATGATTTATTTCATGATGATGCAGTAATTCATTGTTGTTATTTTTATTTAACCAGTTTTCCAATTGTTGTTTATATTTTGTTCTTATATGATCAGGAAAGATCAATGCACTTTGAAAACTAGGAAAACGCAGTATGTTTAATGTAAAGTTTGGAAAGTTTTTTCCATACTCTTTTTTCCACAGCAACAATCTATCTAAAAACTCAGGAAGACTTTCTAAACACAAAGCATTGATTGTATTCATCACATGTAGTCCTCTTAGCTTGCCGCTTGACATCAAGAACTCCATGTTGTTACACCATTGATTCCAATCTAGCCCATCTCGAATGTATTCAGCATGCGAGCCAACGCTTTCATTACTGGTGTACAAATCAATTTCCAATCCTTCAGTGGCATCTAGCAGGTGTTGTAGTTTGTCTTGTTCAAATCCCAAATTGCTGTTTATAGCAAGTCTGGTTTTACTACGTCCGGGATTGTTTTTGAACCACTCAATTAATTTCCATGTATGTCCACTCATCAACGGTTCGCCTCCGGTGATACGCAGTTCATCTAAAGTACGATGAAGATCACTTTCCCACCAGGCAAAAAATGCTTCTACATATGGGTTGGATTCTGTTACTTTGAATAACTGGGCACTATCGTGTTTGTGAGTAAAGTGTCCGCGACCATCGCTTACGAGTCCTTGGTAGCTTCCGTTATTGCGTATGTCTTTGACCCATGTTGTAGAGAACGCTGGGTTACAATAACTACAAGCAAACTGACAGGTTCTATCAAAAGCTATTTCTAAGGTTTTTAAATCAACATCTTGATCGACAGGAAGATTCACAGCATCTATTAAGTCTTGGTCACTGTATATCTTACTCTTGTATACTCTGTCGCTGATTGCATCGCGTCCCATGTCTTCGATTTTCCAGCAGTATTCGCACCCAGGAGGACGTTTGCCTGCTTGCATCATGCGTCTATCTTCTTTCTTTTGATCTGTATTGTGCAGCAACTTGGGATTGTTTTTTACTTGTTCAATATCAACAAGATGAGCCGGCGGATGATGGCAACTGGTTGTCATGCCACTGCCCAACCAAATAGTAGCATTATACCATTTGGCTCCACAGAAACTAGCACTTTTGGTGTCTAAAACTCTCTTGCGAAATGCTAGATCAGTTTCATGGTTATTGTTTGTCATTGAAGAAATCCTCTACAAACTGCAATGCAGTTTGATGTTTTACAAAAGATGCCAGAACACCGTGTTGTTGGTTTATCTCATTGTCTATATTTACAAATTGTTGTAAATTGGCCCAATATTCTATTACAGAGTCAATGCTGTCAATTGGTTGACTGATTTCAAGACCTAACCATTGAGCTAGTTGTTGTAGTGTTTCTTTTAAGTTTTGTGTTATATCATGCACGGAAATCTTTTTCAACTCATGATCACTGGTCACATTTAATAATGCATTGCTTCTTTCAAACATATAGTTGGCATGTTTTTCAGCAAGATATTTTTTATCATCACCTGGCCACAGTTTCCAAGTCTTGGTTACATGATTTAAAAACATTTCTAGTTCGTGATTTGTTCCGTCAATTACTATGACTTTGCATTGTGTTTTTAAATAGTAAAGCCAATCTCTGTTGTTCACACCTTTAACGTTTAGGAAATGTTGGTCCATGCTGTGTAATCGTAAAAAACTAGGAACAAAGTTGTTACCATTACGCCAGCTCTTTGTAACATTATCAAATTGCTCTGTGTATTGCCAATGAATATAATTCACTTCGTGGCCATGGCAACTTCCGTCATTGTTTAATGCTTTATCACAGGATATCACTGGTGCTCCACAAATCATCTGTAACATATACATTAACCAATGACCATAGTCACCGCCTTCATGTATAACCACAGCATTGTACTGATTTAAATCTATGCCAATTGCTTGTTGATAAATTTGTTTACAAATTTCTTTGTTTTTGCCAGCAACTACGTGAATCAGATTATAAAGATTTTTCATACTTGGCAACTGTTGAAACTTTTCAAACTCTAGCGAATCACTTATTATTGGATAGCGGCACTGGTTATTCACTATGTTGTCAATGCTGGTTGTGGTTACATAACTGCTGGCTAGTTCTTGCAGTTTATCGTGCCACCCCGGTTGAATACTGCTTCTAAGCTCTTTGTGACTCAGTCTAAATTGAGACATAAGTTTATCATCACAGGATAGAAATCGTTGTTTGTTTTGCCAATACAGCAATGCTTGATCAAAGTTATTTTGATTAGCAGGCGTTTGTTGATTGGTCCACCAATTATAACAATCTAAAATAGTTTGTTTTGGACGACCTATTAACTGTTTCATTTTGATTACATATAAATTACTATGGTTTAATTTATTAATTGTGTCAATAATATGTGTAAATGCCGTCAATTCAGCTGACAGATCAGCTACACCATTTATTTTTTTGTAACTGCCATTTGGCATTTTTTCTTGTCTGTTATTGAATGTTTCTAACAAGCAATTGGTTGGATCTATAACCACAGTGGGACCAATATCAGCTAAACTTATTATGTCTTTTTCAACGTTGTTAAAATTGTAGTGTAATCTAAGTATACCATTATCGCTATGATTGCGTAATTCGTAGTCCACTAGCTGATTGTCTTGATCAAAATCTCTGTGTATAAAATTTTCAATGTGTCTGTGAGCACTACCGTTGTCTGTTAAAATATTTTCTATGTTTTCGTATTCTGGATCGTTTAGCCAAGCTAGTGCCCAAGAAAGAAAATTTCCATAGTCACCGCCAGCGTGAATTATACGTAGATCAAAATTGCTGATGTCTTGCATTAGATTATTGTTTTGCATTTTTACTCCTGTATTCGCACAAGCTCCACCACTCTTTCATTTCTGGAAAAGTTTTTAAAAAGTCAGTGTTTCTTCTGCGATCATGCTCGCTGAAAAATCTATAAAAGTCTGCCTGGGCACGATGTAAAAATTCTGTGTCTAGTTTCTGACCATCTCGCATCCAAGCAATGTCACGGTCAAGGCGTTGTATTTCATAGTCTTTGAATCCTTTTAATCTTGTTTCTGGAGTTTCGGCTTGTGCTATCATCCAGCTCCATAATCTATCCAACTGTAGCACATAACTTTCAGGCAATATTTGCAAACTCTGCCACTCAGGTTGTCGTAACACTGGTGTATCAAACCAAACTCTCTGATAGGTCTCACTGTAGACTTTTCTCAAGCCTAATATACCAGCAAACAAGTTACCTAAACTACACACACTGAGATTGTTCATTGTTATAATAAAAGTAAGACTGCTACGCTCTGGAATTTCATTTAAAAATTGATTACATCTATCCCACATAAGATCAAAGTCCAGGCCGTTACGCATGTATTCTGCTTGTTTACCCCAGCCGTCTACACTAACAAACTGCATAAAGTGTTCAACATGTCCTTCACTGCACAAGCGTTTTACCTGCTCTTTGTACTTTTGCCATAGACGTTCGTCTACACTAAAGTTACTGGTAACATTTAGATGCAATTTAGGATTAGGATTTTCCAACACATAATCAAATACACGGTATGTATTTTTATCCATCAACGGTTCTCCGCCAGTCATGCGGAAGTGTTCTAGTTCAGGATAAAGTTCAGGCCACCATTCCCAAAATGCTTCCACATATGGATTGTGTTCTCTTGCTGGTATAGGCCGCCGATCACCTCGAAAATGTTTTGGATCGTTGTGCGGAACACTGGTTGGCCATGCACCATGCTTTTCAGTTTCTTCCATCCAAGAACTGCTAAACTGCGGGCTACAATAACTGCAACGTAGATTACACGCACTGTTAAAATTAACTTCTACATACGCAGGGTTTACATCTTCGTTGCCGGTGCTGGCAATAATATTGTCAAAGTCTTTGGCAGCCCAAGGCTCGCCTGATCTATAGTGTCTATCACTGAGTTTGCCATTGTCTTCCATGGCCCAGCAATAACTGCACTCTTCTGGACGCTCGCCAGAAAGCATGCGTTTCCGCTGTTGTTTTTTCCACTGTGTGTTGTGTAATGCACTGGGATTGTTTTCAAGTTCATATGCATCAATTCTATGCAAAGGAGGATGATAACAACTGTTGTTATAACCATTGGTAAGATGTAGGCTAACCTGTTTCCATTTGGCAAGACACATACCGGGCCCAACTTGATTTAGTGCGTCTCGCATGTCTTCAGCACTGGTAATAAAACCACTGCGGAAGTCTTTGTTTACTTCATCACCTTTCATAGATCTTTTTTATACTCTGCGTAGATTTGATCGCCGTTGTATTGCTGTGGACAAAACTTACACTGAGGTATGCTGTTGCCAAGATTGTCAAAGAACTGATCTTTGTTATCTGAATCGACTGCTAGTGGTTGATAACTTTGCATAAGTTCCCTATCACTGTTACTTAATACCAATTGATGTTGCTTGTCAAATTCAGGTAACAATGCAACTACACCACATTTGTAAAGCTTTCCGTCCTGCCAGTGATGGCAGTTTTTCATGTTACAATTAGCATGAGCCTTTTCTGGTTCGCTGTTGTGTAGTCGTTTAACGCCCAATTGATCTATTATAGTGCCTTGATGAAACCACCAATTGTATTCTATGCGGGTCGAAATACCGTTGACGTCCTGTAGTATTCTGTAAACACTGTAAGGATTGTCGTTGTAGAGTGTGTCAACAATTGGACCTTGTTGCCATTGTTTAACACGACCTGACACATCGTCTACATGATTTTCATTGTGTACACCTACCCATACACTGAATCTGTCTTTGTATTCCAAATTGAGATTGTAAAGATCTTGCCTGTGTTCAATTCTATATCCATTTGTAATCAATCTTAGATAGGTGTTGGGCCACAATTCAAGTATACCCCTGCACCAATCAATGACATCAGCATTTAATAGTGGTTCTCCGCCGAGCACTGCACAGTGACGAATACTAACTTGTTTGCTCCACTGTTGATACATTGGTTCCAAGTCTTTCCAGAGTTGACGGCCACGAAAGTTGTAGTTGTTAAACCTGTTGCATCCACTACAACTGAGATTGCACACATTGGTTATATAAAATTCACTGTAGTCTAGCTCAAACACTTAATAACTCCAGCATTTGATTTTTGGTAAGCGAAAGCATTAAATTTCTATTGTGTTGCAAGTTGGGTAACATTTCATTGTAGATTTTTTCTAGATCATGCAAAGAGTACCTGGTAATCTTATTCACAATCTCGCATACTGCATCAGCATGACAATTGTAAGGATCTTCGTCATGCCCTTCTGACCACCATTGATTGAATGTGCGAAATCCTAGCTTGTGTAATCTTTGAATGTACCATTGCGGACCTTGTACAATAAAAGGCGTAAGCATCATTATAGGACGCCACAGTTTTTCTGTAGGAAAAAAAGTATTCCCTTGTAGGTATGTTTCGCTGACAATTTCTACAAAAAAGTTTGCATAGTGAGGATGTAAGTTGTACCCCCTAGGGTGTACAATTGGATAAACTTCGGGTTCGTCTACAATTATTGGTGCACGTTTTAAGAATTCAGCTGCATCTATTACTGCATCGCTGTTGTTGTAGTGCATGAGTTGTGTTAATTCAAGATTTGCTTGATGGTAATCGCTGTCGGCGTTATAATGAAATGTTAACAAAGTTTTGTTAAAGTGTTTTTTATACAATTGACTTGCAATTTTTAATCTATGCCAATTACATCTACTTACAAAATATCCTATGTGTTTTATGTTGCTGAAATCTTTTTGTTGAGCAGGAAGATCAAGGCCCTGGGCAAAATTTAAATAAATCCAAGGTGCAGTTTTGTTGTAGTTAACCAGTGGATTTTCTTCAAATAAGTTTGCAGTGTTCACGGATATATTATCCCAACTATAATCTCCGTTGCCAATTACTGTTTCAAGTATGTCGTACAACCCAACAGTGTTAAGATCAGGACCTTCGGTGTTGGTGTCAAAAGTCATAGGCTGGCAGGATACCACACATCTAGTGATTTGGTCAACCAGTTGATCGCGTTGCCAAATAATACCATCATCTGTGTATACTTTGATAATCATATGTTGGTTTGTCTCATTTGACTGTAGGTGTTACCGTGTAGTTGGCTGTGCATACCGCACTGATGAGCACAACGATGTAGTCTATCATTGTTACTCCAGCTCTGTTCTATTGTTTTAAACCAATCACCATGCACTATATCTTCAAAAGTGGTATAGTTTAAGTTGGCTCGGTGGGCACCGCCAGCAGTAACAAATAACTTCTGTATTTTACTGTAGTCTGTGTGTGATTCTGCTTCAAATCCATAGAGTCTATCAGCTAAAAATCCACAAGGAAAAACATAACCATCTGCTCCAATGTATATCATTTCTAAACGTTTTGCAATACACTGTATTTGTGTGCTTGATAAAGTGTCAGTGTCAGTGGTTATTAATTCGTATCCTTGATGCACCAATGATTGGTTATTGGGCAATCTCAAAAAGCCAATGCGGTCTTTGTCTGCTATCGGTGTTTCGTTGGTATACTCATGGGCCTTGTTAATAAATCTGGTGGTAAGTTTTAAGTGAAAATCCTTGAATCCTAGTTGCTCACTCAGTCTCTGTGCTTGCTCAACTTGATGTTGATTGTGCTCAAATGGCAAGTACTGCCACACAGCATTGCCGCCGGCTTGTATAAAACTTGTGACATTGTTTATCAGTCTTTGCCATTTTACATTTCGTCTATGAATATGATTGGTGTCTTCCAATCCATCAATGCCAAACCATACAGTGTCATTGTCGTTGAGTGTTTCTGCTAACTGATGCCAAAAACCTGTGTTACGCATACCTCCATTGGTATTGATAACAATTTTAGCAGGACTAACACTTTTGATCCAGTCAATTATTGCTATAAGATCAGGATGTACACAAGGGTCGCCATAGGTTCCACAAAAACGCACAAGTTCAAGATTGTTTAGCACATGTTGAGGTAGTTTATTTTGCAACCATGGTAAATTCAAACTCACCATTGGTACAGTAGGCCAGCGAGCTCCGCCATAGAAGTTTCTACTGCACTGGGGGCATGCTGCGTTGCAGTCTGTGGTAAGTTCTATTTCAATTTGCTTTATCGTTGACAGCATTTAACATCTCGATATGTTGTGTTAACACTCGATCTTTTAATAATACATCAAGGTAAACTTCTACTATGTGTTCAGCAGGATAACCATTGTAATCACTCATTGGACTCTGAAATCTACAAGGGTCAATCACAGTGATATAAATGTCTCGTGGTTGGCTTTGGTTGAATCCTAAACACCATTCTCTCAAGGTTCTTTTACTATTATTGTATGCTAGTCGAGTTAG
>Ga0222719_10002774_pt1 | contig 15804 bp, 18 predicted proteins | sample C33_34DmetaG_FD_165039 | JGI IMG/M metagenome (GOLD analysis project Ga0222719, IMG submission 165039) | Estuarine water microbial communities from San Francisco Bay, California, United States - C33_34D | ecosystem: Environmental > Aquatic > Marine > Unclassified | place: USA: California... | reverse complement strand
GGTGATTCCGAATCCCACATTCGACAGTCAGACCAAAGATACCTTGACGACACCTTACTCGAAGTTCGGTAGCAAGTGGGAGTTGGATGCCAAAAATCTGGACAAAATCTACAAGATGGGGATGGTCGACCGCGTCGTGGAGATGACCAGCGCGGTGGAGGAGCGGGCGTCCAAGAAGACGGACGGGAAGAAGCGCAACACCATTCGCGGGATTCCGAAGTTGGACGACGCGAACTGGGCGGGGACCTCCAAAAGTTCGCAGTGCACACTCATTCTCACGGAGGGAGACTCGGCGAAGACCATGGCGATCTCGGGATTGAGCGAGGTCGGACGCGACAAATACGGCGTGTTCCCTTTGAAGGGAAAGGTGATGAACGTCAAAGACACCACTGTGAAGCGAATCAACGAGAACGACGAGATCAGTCATTTGAAGAAAATCATGGGCTTGGAAACCAACAAAGTCTATGAGGACGTCAAGTCCTTGCGATACGGACGTCTGATGATCATGACGGACGCGGACGCAGACGGATCGCACATCAAAGGGTTGGTCTTCAATCTGTTCCACACCCTATGGCCGTCTCTGTTGAAGACGGAGGGCTTTATGTGCTCCATGGTCACACCGATCGTGAAAGTGACCAAAGGGAAGAAGGTGGAGTCCTTTTACAATCTGCGAAGCTACGAGACTTGGTTGGCGGCGCACGAGGACGGCAAGGGGTGGGACACCAAGTACTACAAAGGGTTGGGTACTTCGACGACACAAGAGGCGAAGGAGTACTTTCGGAGCATGCGCCTCATGCGTTACGACGTGGCGAACGAGGACGCGGAGGAGAGCATCGATATGGCTTTCAACAAGAAACGTGCGGACGATCGAAAGCGTTGGTTGGGAGAGTACGATCGCGACAAGCAGTTGGAACCGGATGCTAAAACGTCGGAGACCCTGGTGAAGTACGACGAGTTCGTGCATCGCGATTTGATTCACTTTTCGAACTACAATTTGGAGCGCTCCATTCCTAGTGTGTGCGACGGTTTGAAGCGATCGCTTCGTAAGATTTTGTACTGCAGCATGAAGAGAAAGTTGTACAAGGAGATCAAGGTGGCGCAACTCGCGGGCTACGTGAGCGAGCACGGCGCCTATCATCACGGAGAGGCGAGTCTGCACGACGCGATCGTAGGCATGGCCCAGACCTTCGTGGGTTCGAACAACATCAATCTGTTGGAACCGAACGGTCAGTTCGGTACTCGTATTCAAGGCGGTAAAGACGCGGCTTCTCCCCGTTACATTCACACCCAGTTAAGCGCCTTGGTACCCTTGCTGTTTCCGGAGCAGGACGAGGGAGTCTTGGAGTACATGCACGACGACGGTCAGCAAGTCGAACCCACACAATACTATCCGGTAATCCCTATGGTCTTGGTGAACGGCGCTATGGGTATCGGAACCGGTTTCAGCACCACCGTTCCTTGCTACAATCCGAAGGACGTGATCCGCAACATCCGCAATCTATTGGAGAACGAGGCGCCCTTCGAGATGACTCCGTGGTACAAGGGGTTCAAGGGTAAGATCGAGAACGGAGTGAGTTACGGTGTGTATCGGATTGTTACGGATACCTCGGTGGAGATCACCGAGCTACCGATTGGAGTTTGGACGGACGACTTCAAGACCCATGCGGAGAGCTTGATAGAGAAGTACCCGTCGGAGATCAAAGACGTAGAGAATCACTACACGGAACAGGAGGTGCGATTTGTGGTGCGGTTTCAAAACAAAGAGGCGCAGCGCGCGTGGATGTCTTGCGCCGACGGGGACACCACCAAATTTCAATCGGAGTTCAAATTGCAGTCGACTCGGGGGCTTGCGACCACGAACATGCACCTGTACGACGCGCAGGGGGTGATCAAGAAGTATGCCGACGTGGAAACCATCATGCGAGACTTCGTAGACGCGCGGTTGAAGTGTTATCGAGCCAGGAAAGCCTATCAATTGACGAGTCTGCGAGAGGATCTCACGTATCTTCGAGCTCGAATCAAATTCATCACGAGTATCATCGACGGTTCTCTTAAGATTATGAACGTACCGAAGGCGAGTTTGGTGGAAGCTCTCCGAGGGGCGAAGTATCCGGAGATGGACTCCTGTTTCGATTATCTCATCCGTATGCCCATCCAAACTTTGACGACCGAGCGTAAAGAGGACTTGGAGAAGGAGTGCGCCAAAAAGGAAGCCACCTTGGAGGATGTGGAGAAAACATCAGAGAAAGAGCTCTGGGGTCGCGAACTTAATCTGCTTGAAAAAAAATTGATTTAAGAGGAAAATCTCCTTAATCTGAAATCAGTTTGATTTAAAGTTGTCACCATCGCTGCTCGAATGACTACAGATATGTTGTGCGCTCAGCTTCCGGTCTTCAAGGCTACGAATTATCGGATATCGACGATCACTGTGACGGGTGGGATAAATTCAGAAGTGAATTTGAACATATTGTACGAACAGATGCTCGCGACTCCTATGGAGGAGGTTCATTACATCGAACACGGAGAGAGCAAACACGATCTAAAATCATACGGCACAATGCGCAAGAAGTCGCGAAAAAAGAACGTTCAACAAAAAAAGCGATTCGACAATCAACTCACCATAGTATTCGAATTCGATCAAAACATGTACAACGCCAAATTGTTCAAAAACGGGAACATTCAGATCACCGGCGTGAAAAACATAGAGAAGGGCCGACAAGCGATCGATCAATTGATCGTAATGTTGAAGGCGCTTTACGGTTACGATAACCGCATCATTGCGGATGTGGAATCGGTGGAGAACGTGAACTATCGAGTACGACTCATTAATAGCGACTTCAAGGTGAATTTTGAGATTCGACTCGACTACCTCTATCGGTTAATGACGGAGAGTTATCAAATTGTGTGCAGTTACGAACCATGTATATATCCGGGTGCCAAGATCGAGTACTACTACAACAAGCATGCGATGGACGGAAAATGTCATTGCGAAGCGGCTTGTAACGGAAAAACGGATGAATGCAAGAAGATCACAATCGCCATTTTTCAAAGCGGCTGCGTGATTATTACGGGAGCAAATTGTGTGGATCATATCAATGTAGCGTACGACTTCATATGCGACATTTTATCAAAAAATACAGAGAAAATTTACAGGCGGCGGCTCTTGCCACCTCGAACTTGAATCTCTTTTGTGAGATCACATTGCGGATTGTTTTGGAGTTTTGAGTTTTATTCTTTTGGGGAGGTTTTCAAGAGCTTGTCGAAGTTCTCGTTCAACGTCTCCAATTGATTGCACACCTTTTTCAAAAGGTTCGCCACGTTCTCCCCTTCATCGGATTTCAGAAACAAGTTTAGACGGAAGTAGAGCGGATCTACCGACAAAAGCTCGGCGGTTGTCATGGACTCGTTGGAGCTTACGGAGGACGCGTAGGAGCCTTTAGGTTTTTTCATACCGCTCGAACCGCCTTCGAAATCGTCGTACTCGAAGGATTGCGGCTTCTCCTCCTGCACCTCGTCCTCGTCCTCTTGCGGGACGTTCTCCTCCGACTCTTCGAGGTGGTTGGTGGCGTCATAGTCGGTAAGGGTATCTTCCATGAGGGCATGGGTGCTCTCTACAGTGGGCTCCATCTGATTGATGTTCGAAGAATTGTTTAAAGGTGGTTCTTCCGGTTCATTGTCTCTGCTTCCGTTGTTGATGTAAACGATTTTTTTTTCAGAGCTGGAGTCACTCATACTTATAGTACTTTATACATTGAAATTAAAATTTTTTTAAATTAATATTTGTTGCGTTTGTGCAAGGTGATTTCGAAACAAAGCTGCTTCAAGAACAAAATTTTATCTGATTCAAATATAATACACCTTCTGTGATGAACGAGTTTATAGTATTGCAGTTTTGTATCTATCTTTTTTCAATCTATTTAATCGTGCGTTGGAAATTCTACGGAATCGAAAGTACTTTCAATTTCATTCTGTCTCTTTGCGCTTTGTTGGTGGTCGTATTTGCTCTTGTGTTCAGAAAAAAGTCCTCGACAAAGAGGATTGAAACCTTTGTCGAGAGTAGCTCACCGGAGATCAACTATGATAACAAAATCATTAATAGTGACTTCAAAGAGGATCTTATTCATAACGATCGATATGTCGATTTGAAAGAAGGCTTGGCGTATTACATTTCCTCTTACGTACCAAGTTACATCGATTTTAACTCTGATGTGATATACAACTCCATAGACAGCAATGTAGCAGCTGTTATTGAACACAGTCTTTTGAACAACAACTATCACCAGCAATTAGGCTTCAAAGTAAATTCGCAGGTGGTGTGTCATCCTTGCAATATGCTCTTCAATAACTACACCAACTTCACCCTTTTCACCCACTTCAAACTTGGAGTGAAGATGTACCATTCAGTCATGAATTCGCAGGGCACATTCACTCTGCTCACTTTGTACACGAACAACGTTATGCGCACTACTCGATTCTTGGAGATTTTGTTGGAATACAAACCTTCGAAATTGAACCCGAATATAATATTGAAGTTTTGCGGTGATAGCGATTCAAATCGACTCAAGAATATGACCTACACCTATGTCTACGACGATTATCTCAAAGGTAGGATCTTCGCGGACGGCAAGTATCACACGATGGTGGTTACCAAAAATAACGACAAAATTAAACTGTTCATGGACGAACATTTGTTGATCAATTGTGATCCTGACGAACAAACTGGTAACGAAGCGATGTGTTTTAACAAAAACAACATTCAGTTATCCGACGGCGATACCGAGATTCAACCTTCTACAGCACCCTTCCGAATCAATTACAACAACAAAGAGCATTTCTGGTTTTGGATGAACAATTTCGGTATCTATCCGAATCGTGTTCTCACGGAGAACGACGTCAAGAGTCTGCACCAAGTCTTTTTGGAGACGGATAACAAGTTGGATCCGAAGATGCAACAACTGCTTCAGGAAAAGCAGGCCGCGGAAACGAGTTTGAGTCAATTCACTACAGAATGCCCTTATCCGGAGTATATTTGTACCAGTCCGTATTGTCGCGATGTCAAAAACTGGAGAGATGTGAACGATCTTACTATGGACCAACGCTGTTTCAAAGCTATAAACGCGTTTTGTACCGAAAACGGTGCGGAAAACCCGGGAGGATGCGCCTTCGCCAGCGAAGACGCGGTGTTCAAGATGGCGTCCGCCATCGATCCGACGCTTTTCTACTACAAGAAAAATAACACAACCGGAAATATAGGCAACGATCAGTTGACCAAAGAAAGGTTGGCGCGTTTGGGATTGAAAGACATGTATTTGGACAAATCGATCAAACCTCCCGACGGGCGCCAGGTGTCCAATTTGAACAAGACGATCGACGATCTCTTGGAGACGAATCAAACGGTGAGTCTCGACACGATAAACGCTGTCGGCACGAGCCCTCCGGAAGTCGGAAAAACAATTGATATAGACGGACTAATGCAGAGTACCGCAAATATGACAGGTGATGAGGTTCCGTCCTTCGAAGACTTGTATCAACATCTTCTCACTTCCGAATTGCAAACAGGAAAGGAGACCTTTGTCGTAGAAGAGGAGGAGGCTGAATCCTACCAAGAGGATGACGCAGCTTTATCTAAATACAAAGCTATCATGCAAGCCTACAAATCGAAAAAATTGAAGATCGATTCGAACCGTGCAATTTGAAAAAACCTCTATTGAGGAGGGCGTTTGCCCCAAAAGGTGGTTCTGTTCACTTGAAACCCGGAGTCTCTCAGTATTTGCTCCTGGGTCCTTACCGGTAAGTCGCCTTTGTAGAACAAAGGCGATGTGCGATTTTCATGATATGTTAGCGAACGATTCAACACGCGCCCTTTGGTCAGATAGATTCTCGTGCTCAAAGGAGCTGCGCTCTCTTTGATGTCGTACATGACATCGACGTACGGGGGGATGATGTCTTTGCCGTTAGGAGCGTAGTACGAGTTCGGCATATCGAGTGTTATCGTGAAACGACGTGTGGCCGTGTGCACCTTCAAAGTACCTACATTGGGGGAGTGTTCGAAAGCGAAGTCCTCGTTGGGAAAAGGTAAGGCGGAGCCGGTGAAGGACCCGCGATAGTCGGGTGGCGCGGCGGCTTTGTAACGAATCACCTCGGAGGCCAACTCCGAATTCAAGTAAATGTCAACAAGCACGCGATTTTTTTCCTGATACGCGATATTTCCGCTGCAGTACATGTTTTCGAATGACTCGTTTGTCATTTGGAACGGGGGGGCGTTTATAATATATAGAGTTTTTTTAAGAGTACACGCGACCCATGCCTAACCCTCCGGGATTCACGTCGCGCTTAAAAGTACAGGTGCGATCGTTGCATTGCTGCATGTTCGCCTCCGGAAGCATGGTTCCGGGTTCGTTCACCGAGAAGCACTTCTTGCATAGGGCGCGTTTTTCGGCCATAGCGGTCGATTCGCTCATCATTTTTTCGGCGTTGTGAATCAACTCTTGACGTGCGTTGTAGCTGGTCTTTTGAGAACTCGCGTTCTCGAAATCGATGGTGCATCGCGGACGATAGTCGGTGAACATACGTCCATCGTGCATATTGTAAAAGCAGGCGGAGCTGGTTTGAATCTCGGGTAAAGGGCGATTGCACTTCGCACACTCAGGCATATTTTTGCTATTTACTTTACCAAATATAAATATTAATTTTTATCAACTCGACATAATACGCTCCACCAGTTCGGCCTTCTTGCCTTTAAGATTTTCGATACCGCGCTCCTTCAAGAGGGAGCGAAGCTGTTCGCACGTCTTTCCGGACAAAATGTCGCGAATCTCGTTCGGATTCAACTCCTCCATGTTTTCGGAAGGAATGTTCTCCGCGTTGACCTCGTCCTCCTTTTCCGCGGTAGAGCGTTCGCTTTCTTCTGCCTCTTCCTGGTTTTCTGCCTCTTCCTGGTTCTCCTCCTCCTCGGTTTCGCACACCTCCACATTGTCCGTATCATAGGCAGGTTCCTCTTGCATGTTCACACAGGCGATCCCGTCGTTTACTAGTACCGCGCGAAGCATACAGGTCAAGTCCTCCGATCTGATGGATTCGTCGTCCTCCGCTAACTGCTCCTCCGTATTGGTATTTAGCGGAGCTGGGAAAGCTGCGGTGGCCAATTTGACGGATCCACCCGACGGAAGGGGCGGTGGCGCCCTCTTCGAAGACATTTCGTCCATTTCGATACGAAGCTTGATGATGTCGTTCTCCAAAGATTTGATGTATCGATACAGAAAGAAAACTGCGATAATGCCCAACGACAACACCACTATGTTGTTCATTGATCTGCTCAAATACGGTTTCGGAAGTTTGCCCATAACTACCGAATTTTTGTAATATAATTTTATTAAAATTCTTTCTGTTTAAACTTATTTTTTCGGAATCTTGTTCAAAAGGAGCCTCTTGACTTCGATAGCTCGGTCTACAATCTCCGAGTCGAAATTGTCCCGAAGGATCTCCAGAGCGATGTACTGCGTCGATATACCCGTGGTTAGTTTGTAGGGAAACTCGCGCACCCGTTTCGCGTCGTCTAAAAGAGCGTTCATTTTGTATCGGTCGTAGTTTGGTAGTTTGCAGAGATATGGATAGTGCGTCGTTATGAGCGTTGTCGTGTTGACGTAGTTGCCCAGAGTCTCCAAAATCGCGTACGCCGCGGATACACCCTCGATGACGTTGGTGCTGTTGAATATTTCGTCGAATATTAGGAGAGCGTGTTGATCCTCGGCGAGCTTTCGAACTCGCTCGATGTTCGTCTTGCAACGATTCATCTCGGCTTGAAACAACGACTCGATACCTTTGCAGTCGGGTATGTTGATTTGCGTATTAATCCAAGAGAAGAGGGAACAATTGTACTCTTTGGCAAATGCGAAGCCGATGGTCTGCGCCAGTACCACATTACAAGCGACCGCTTTGATCAAGGTCGATTTGCCTGCCGCGTTAGGGCCTGTGATAATACAGTTTCTCGACTCTAAGGGTACATGGTTCGGAACACCATTCGGCAGAATGGGATGGCGTATGTCTTCGATATGCAGAACGGCTGTTCTTCCTCGATCGAACTGGGCTACGCACCAATCCTTTGTAAAAAGTGCGATACCGATATCGCAAAGCAGATTGTCCACAATACTTTCGAACTCGCTCAAGCGGTACTGCTCTGTTTTCCCGGTGGATCTACACTCTCTGAAGGAGTTCAGTCTGCTGCCGAGATTGTAGGGGCGGGTGGTGTAATTCAAATCACCCAACGCACCGATCGCGCGTCGATGCGTTTCGGAATCTTCGCAGAGTGTGATCAGTCGAAGCCCCGATTTCAGATAACTGAAGAGCCCGTCCATCTGTTTGTAGAGCAAAGAACATACTCTCCAAGCGTCTCTGGCTAACATGGTGGAATTCAAGAGACCTTGCCCGTACATCACCAACGACAAAATCATCGATGTCAGTTGAACCCCTGCGACGGTACGATTTTGTTGGATCATCATAACGAGAGCTTTCCAGAGAACGTGCATAAACTCTCGAAACGAGAACTTGATCTGGAATTTTCTTACCAGAATCCCGTAAGGAATTAGAAAATAAATGATAGGAGACAACAGTCCCATGGTGGGAGACACCAGGATATTGTACACGTTCAGCATGTTCAAGGCTGTTGGGGACTGGTTGAGCCCTATAAGTTTGAACAAAGAGAACTTGAAGTACGCCACCTCCAAAGGGTCTACACCCGCGACCTCTTTCGCCTGCTCCCGTACCCACTCCGCGTGAGGCTGATACTTGCGAATGTCCGAATGAGCGTTTCGAACTGCTTCTTGCGCTTCGAACAACTCTCGAAGTCGCAGCACTCGAGTTTGATAGTGTTGCAGTGACTCCACGTCGGTCGATGGCTCACGAAGTCGATTTTGTAGCACGACGGTCGCCCCCCGTCCCACAACTTCCTTGGATAACTCCTTCAAAAGGGTCCCTTCCTCGCTGTGAGTATACGACAAAAAAAACTCAAGATCGTTGAACACATCCGGACCAAGTTCGACGGATGGCATGGTATCTTTAAAAAATTAGGTGTCTTATTTGCTTAGATTATTTTCACGAGTTTTTTGAAAAGCAACCAATAAGCGGCGACACCGAGGATTACGTACAACAAGAGTTCCACGTATGCGATCGAGAAAAAAGGGGTCGTACATGGATCTCGCATAGCGTACATAAAGTGAATCACGGTCTGTAGGACAATCATTCGCATCAGATCTTCTACAAAGGGCACATATTCCTCGCTCAGTTTGTCCGAGATATTGATAGTGGTCACGCGCAAAAAATTTGACGCCATGTGTGTGCACACGATTGTTATTTAAACTATAGAAATAAATATTTTAAATAGTTGCATTGAGGATAGATGATCGACACGAAGGACTGCTTCGGGATGCGTTTCAAAAAGTATCTTTTGATAATTCCGAAGGATGTTGGTGAGAGTGAACGAATGTTCCGCTATCGGTACTGGTGGATTGCCCAGCAGTTGAACGATAGCGCGAACACCAAAAATAAAGAGGAGCTGATTGTAGAGTCGAAGTTTGTCGCTAACGAAAGATTTTTAAAGGTCACCTATTGACAAGATCAAAACAGTGGGCGTTTACGCCTTCTTCGAAGGCGGGGGTTTGGGCGCCGCTTTCTTGGGGGCAGCCACCTTTTTGCCGCCACCGCTCACGGAGGCGTATTCGACCTGCTTGCCGCTACCACCAGACTTCGCGGCCTTGGTGGTCTTCTTCGACGATTTTTGCGATTCCAAGTAGTTCAAAAGTCCCTTTTGCGCGAGAACAATCCCGAAGGGGACGGACAGCTTGGCGAGTTCTTTGGTCATGTTACCCCCCTTTTTGTTAGCGGTCACTTTAGCTGGAGCCATAATTGATTCTACGGTTTTTGTAATATATACGCACATTTTTTATTCGGACATAACCTCTTCAACTGATTTATTCTGAGCGTCGAAATGGATATGATCCATGATGATCTCTAAAAACGCAGGAGACCCCATCTGTTGAATATCGATCCCTTCGTAGATTAGTTCATCGTTCAAGGTCTCGTACAAATTTAATAAATCGCCCATGCAATAGTCCGTAAGTAACTCGCACAACTCACTTCTACGAACACCCATTTTTCTCCAGGGCGTATTGCGACAATCTCTAACAAATTATGAGTACTAACGAAAGTCGCGTTTGGTTTAAATACTTTTACCATTCGAAATGTATTAAAGGCTTTTCGACAGGTTGCATCAATATGAGATGGAGTCGTCGATCGCGCTCTACGAAATGTTGTTGCTACCCTATCTACAGGAGCAAACCACGGTCGATCAGAAACGGAAAATATCCTCCTACAAACGATGCAGAACGAAGCCTTTCCCACGCTTGAACTTCATTCACGAACAGCGTTACAAAGGTTCGAACAGAGAGCTGAAGACACAAGGATTCACAGTGGTCAAAAATGTTTTTAAGGATCGTTCGCATTTGAATATGATTCATCGATTGGCGGATGTGTACGATATGAACATGTGCGAGTTCGTCGACAAAGAAGAACGTATGGAAAAGTTGATCACCCCTCTTTTGCAAAGTCCCGAATTCGTCGATTTGTATCGCGATATTTACGGCACCCCGTTTCTTTGGCAAAAAGCCACCTTGCATCGTAAAGGACCGAAAGAAACCATTTCGGAAGATACGGATATTCTCTCTCGCGAGACTTGTACCGGAGAGCATATGGACATTACCGAAACGCCCAACAGCAAGCTTACCATCACCGCGTACATAGCGCTTTCAAATCAAACGGCAGAAAAGGTGTCGAAGTTGCTTGTGTACCCTAAATCGCATTTGCAGACCCCCTTAATTCCGCTCGATAATTTCGAGTACGTTCACGATTCCAGGGCGCGTAGTATTAATTTGGTGTTACTGTCCACGATCAACAAAATCGTAGAAAACAAACCGGAACTGGAATGGGCACGGGAATGCCTGTATCATTTGATCGTGTTAGACATTCCGAAATTCAATATTTTAAAATCCACCTTTACCCTGCTCTTGTTCAATCCGGAACTGTTTGATATAGAACCTGTGGCGATATCTCTGGAACCAGGGGACGTGTTGTTCTTTGTATCTAATCTTTTGCACGGATCCACTCCTCATTTGAGTAAATACGACTCGCGTGTATCCTTGGCGGTCCGAGGAGGGTATCCCTACTACGAAAAAAGCGATTTGATAGGGAGTTGTGTGCGGAACGAGTTTTATAAAAAACACGCCTCTATCAAAAAGGATCACTTCCTTTTCACGGGAACTACGAAGATGATTGCGGAAATCAAAGACAGAGATCGCTTTCGCGACATCATTTACCCCCTTCCGGGAGTTTCGATCAAAGAGATTTAAAGTTTGCGGTCTTCTTTTCATGAAGACGACATGGAGGACATCGAATCGGTTCCCGAGTGTATTCGACGTAGTATTCACATTTCCAATTTGTCCAAAGGGATCGTTAAATCCGTCTCCGAACGAATATGGTGGTCTCAAAACATTCCCTACACATTTTGGATAGACGAAGAGGGTTTGCAAGCGGCCATCCAAGATTACTTGCATCGATGTAGTTATTAAACCCGAAAACGATCTTTGATGAATAAAATTACCAATATCGCTACGAACAAGGTGTTCAGAAAGAGAACCCCTCCCCCGACCAGGAATACAACCGCCATCTCTTCGTACAAGATCCGAATCATAGGGGACACCAGGTGCTCCTTCAACTTCTTTTTATAGTCGGGACATCCTTCTAACATTTCGATGAGATGTTCCATATTACGCGTTCTGTCTAATTTATTGCGTACAAAAATATGTGATTTATCTGACGACAATAAATTAGAGAGTCTTTGCGAATGACCGCGGGCGCCTTCTTGTTGCAAGAAGTATTACTCGACGGCGTCTATCACGATCGAATTGTACTGCGATGCACTCAGCGTTCGAATTATAGAGAGTTGATCATATTCGAGTCGAATAACGACAGCTCCGGTTCGGCTGCTTCGAGTGTTTCGCTAAAACCTTTTTGGGTAGAGGTGACTTTGAGGTACAAGGGCTCTCCGCCGGATGTGGAGAAGAATCGCATGTACGACTTCCAACTTAAATACGTGGGAAGGGAGAAGGAAAGTAACACCAATCTCTACCGAATCAAATCGACTTTAGTCTCGAAATTTCAAGAAAACGGGAACGAGGATCATCCTGGGCCGGATCACGAAGATTTGAGAGAGATGATTGACGGCTACGTGATTCAATCGCGACATGCGTTGGAAGAGGTTATATTGAACGTTCAAAAATATCCCGCAAATATCGAGAAATGCGAGATACTGATTGCTGTTATCGAGTTTTTGAAAAAAAATAATATGTATAATTAAATATATTCCAAATGGACCTCAGATCTGTATTGCAGGGACTTGTGATCATAGTAATTGCAGGTTTGCTGTTCTATCTTGCGTATGATTTCTACAACAATCGGGCGCTCTCTACCGAGGAGGAGATGGACAAGGAGGCCTTCGAAGACTTCGCCTCTTTGACTCAAGAGGAGTCTGACCAGCCCTCTAACGAGCCCAAACCCGTCTTGGACGCCACCGAGGCCAAACCGCAGCCGGTGCGCAGCACCGCGCCTCCCAAGCCCAACGACTGCTTCCCCAAGGACAAGTTGACCCCTGAAGATCTGTTGCCCAAAGACGCCGCCAACTCCGAATGGGCGCAGGTGAACCCCGCGGGCCAAGGCGATTTGAAGAACAAGAACTACCTCACCGCTGGATATCACATGGGCGTGAACTCCATCGGATCCACTCTGCGGAACGCCAACATGCAGATTCGTTCCGAGCCACCGAACCCACAGGTCAAGGTGTCTCCTTGGTTGCAGACAACCATCGACCCCGATCTGAACCGTCGTCCATTGGAAATTAACGGCTGCTCCTAAACGAAGATAGATATCTGAGGGACAATTATTACTTAAAGATTTTGTAACAATGCGCATCAAGGAAAACCGACGTAGGTGTGTATTATGTTGAAGGATCAAGTGAAGCATCTCCTCCTGGAGTCTTTGAAGAAATATTACTCTCAATCCGCCAAGATCGAGCGTATTGTTGATATCATCGACGGTAAATCGCAGATATCTCTACGTTTGATTGACTGGTACGTGACCAACTACTGCAAGATCAACAACATCGTTTTGCTCAACAAGTCCAACTCCGAGTACTTCAACGTCTACATGAACTATCGGGCACAGTTGAAGGCGTTCAAAAAGGTACAGTTCGATCCTTTTCGTCGAAGGGATCGTATTGTCTTCGAGTACGACAAAGGCAAAGTGTTGCATACCACGATAGGGCAATTGAATTTTTTTCGTTGGGCTTTGGAGAACAACATTCTCGAACATATCGAGCAGGATCTTGCGAACATCGAAAAAGACATGTTCGTAGTTCAAAAAAATATAGAGAACATCGAAGATATCGTTCCTTCGAATATTGGAAAATCGTCCATAAAAAATATGACCACCTTCAACGGTTCGACGGTGATCTCTTTCGAATAGTGCGAAGCATCTCTTCGATATTTTCGTCGAGTGTTTCCCTATTTTTGTTTTCGATTTCAAAATCGACCGGAAGTCTGTTTTCCGATTCGTCTAACTCTTTCGGAGGTACGAAGCCTTCGAACAAGGGAAGTATACGAACCACCGCGATAGTCTCTGTTGGGAATCGATCTTTCAAATATTCCCTCTCATGTGGGAATCGATAGTCGGATATGACGATCGATTTTTGGTTAGCTCTGTTTTCTGCGATTCGAGTGTGTAGATGATCGATCCAAAAGCGACGTTTCAGATCAGGTACCAACTCCTCGATTTTGAACTGAAACACATCCGTTCCCAAAAACTTCAGGATTTGACGTGGGGTACAGTTCCATTTTGAATGGACCAAATCCTTCTCATTGGTTTCGAAATGCTCTACGGGGATTTCGAAAAGAATGGCGGCACAACGTTTGAGATGTGCTGCTATTTTGAGATGAGCGAAGTCGAATCGATTCACCAATATGTTGGCTACGGTGTCCTTTCCGCATCGCGAGAGACCGTGAAGTAAGATAATCATGATGATCTCTTACAGTTCGTCAAATTTTAAATCAAGATGATTTCGCGATACGATATGAATTAACTCGTTCGTGTCCGCAACGTAGTTGCCGTTGTAGAAGCAGAAGGGGTACATGGTCCTATCGGTCGTCTCTTTCAACAAAGCGACCAACTCATGCACCACAACCTCCTCGTACTCGTCCGCCAAGGAGGGCACATCGTGCTTCACCCAAATGGCGGGGTCGCAATTTTCAGACAGCCAAGTCGCTATTTCGACACATTTTCCGCACCCAGGAGCGGAAAATATTACTACTGGGCATTTCGAGACCAGTGTAAGAAGGAGTTCCTGAGCGGACATACGGAGGTGCGTTAGATAGTGTAGTATTAACACATCTGTTTATATAAAAATCAATATGGTCAAAGTGGGGTTATTGATCAAAAAACCCGACAGTATCTTCTCTAACGGATGTGTGCAACAACCTCTATTTTTAAAAAAATGTTTGGAGCGCGCGGAGTGCCTGGTGGTGTTTATCGGAATAGAGGCGGACTACACGGAATTCGAACAGACCAAAGAACCGATCCTCTACACCACACCGATGACAGATTTTTCATCATTCGACATTATTGTGTTGGCCTCGGTGGTCTTGTTGGAGAACGAGAACAACATGCCGTACATTAAAAATCTTCAAAAATACGACTTAGCGATCGTGAACTTTACATGTGGGAACATTTTCGTACTGCACCAGGAGGAGTTCGTGTTCAACAAACATCACATCATGCATCATTACATGCAGAGCTACTATCATTTGAATTGGATTATGGAGATGTACGACTACTGTCAGGACTATCTTCGTATAATGTCCAACAAAGACACGGAGGTCGTACCCTACATTTGGGACCCGGACATTATCGAAAGCTACGTGTCGAAGAACAATCTGTTGCAGTCTTTAGGAAGCGATCGGAGTAAGATCAATATCATGATTTTCGAGGCGAATATGAGTATACACAAAAACGCGTTGGTGCCGCTTTTGATATGCGAGGAGTTTTATCGTAAATATCCTGATCGTTTGAACAAGATTTACGTCTTCTGTTGCGACAGTCTCTTGAAAGAGAACGATCACATGATCAAATGGCTCGCGATATTCAAGGACAGAAAAGTCGAAGTGTACGGACGAATTGTGATGCCCTACATTGTGGACGTGATCAGCAAGAACAACAACTACCTGAGCGTGATGTTGAGCTTCACTTTGCTGAATCGACTGAACTTCATTCATTTGGAGATGATGTACTTGGGAATCCCAATTGTGCACAATTGCAAACCGTTCGAATTGAACGGAAACTACTACGAAGACCACGATCTCGCTGCAGCGGCTCGTGCGTTGGAGAAGATTCGAGTCGATTTTGAGAGTCCGCATTCGTACAAAAATGCGTGCCGAGAAATTATTGAGAGATACTCCTCCTTCGATACTCAACGCGTAGCTACCTACAAACGCTTGGTGCAAAATATCATGAAAACAGTGAAAAAGTCGTCTTCGTGCACGTCTGTTCTCGAAAACAAACCGCTACTTGATATCACGTCGATGCTTTCGAAAAATGAAAGTTTTTTTATTCCTCCAACGCCGACGGCTGCTCCAACGCCGACGGCTGCTCCAACGCCGACTGCTGCTCCAACGCCGACTGCTGCTCCAACGCCGACGGCTGCTCCAA
>Ga0222719_10002773_pt1 | contig 15807 bp, 10 predicted proteins | sample C33_34DmetaG_FD_165039 | JGI IMG/M metagenome (GOLD analysis project Ga0222719, IMG submission 165039) | Estuarine water microbial communities from San Francisco Bay, California, United States - C33_34D | ecosystem: Environmental > Aquatic > Marine > Unclassified | place: USA: California... | reverse complement strand
ACAGATTCAGATACACTTGTATATATCAATTCACAAGGGGTAATAAGTGGTTCATCTCAAGTAACAATAAGTGATACTGATGGATTTACTTCATTCAGTTCTTCAATCGATACTTCAATATCTACTGAAAAAGCTAGAATTGATGCAATCTTATCATCATCTGACGCGGATAAAGATTCATTTGCAGAAATAGTAACTTTAATCAATTCTGTTGATACTGCTAATGATAATGCATTTGCTTCTCATTACACTTCATCAAACAATAGATTAGATTCCCTTGAATCATTTACTTCTTCGATTGATACTACAATAAAAACAAAATTAGATACTGATGGTGTAATTAGTGGTTCATCACAAGTAGTTATTGGTGATACTGATGGATTTACATCATTTAGTTCATCAGTTGCAAGTACTTTCGATGGATTATCATCTAATTACGATGATTTAGTAGGGATTCCAAGTGGAATTGTAAGTGGTTCATCACAATTAACATCATCGTTCGATAGTCGTTATCTAAACGTATCTGGAGAGGGTACTATAAGTGGTTCATTTACTGGTTCGTTTAGTGGTGATGGTTCTAACATTACCAACATTACAGTAGATGCTGCAGCAACTGTATCATCTACATTCACAAATTCATCTTCTGTAACGATTTCTCATAACTTTAACACGAGAAATATTCTTGTTGCAGTATATGATAACCAAAATAATCAAATACTTCCTCAGAACGTAAATACTTCTAATTTAGACCAAGTAGTAATTACTCTTTCATCTGCACAATCAGGTACAGTAGTAGTTGCAAAAGGTGGTCATATTATTAGTGGTTCTGCAGATGATTCTAATAAGTTAAATGGAGAACTTGCTTCACATTATTTAGATTATACCAACTTTACAAACATTCCAAGTGGAATAGTTAGTGGTTCTTCACAAACAATAGCAAATTTACCAACTGGTGTAGTTTCTGGTTCACAATCAGATGCAAGAGGACAGTTAGGATTAGATACGGGTGATTCTCCAACATTTACTGATTTAACATTATCAGGTGATTTAGTAGTACAAGGTACAACTACAACTCTTAATACTACAACTTTTAATGTAGAAGATAATATTATAGAACTTAACTATGGTGGGACTGCAACTGAGGGTGGTATATTTGTAAAAGATTCAACTGGTGGTTCAACTACAAGTGGTTCTCTTTTATGGGATGCTACAAATGATTATTGGAAAGCAGGAACAAGTGGTTCTGAATCAAAAGTTCTTTTAGCAAATGGAGATAATATAGTATCTTCTTCGGCACAAACAATATTACATTTAGGTGGAACTGATATAATTTCAGGTTCATCACAATTAGATGGTACAACAATCGGAGCAAGTTCTGATATTGTAGCAAGTGGTTCTTTTAGTGGTTCATATAAAGGAGATGGTAGTGGATTGACTGGGATTCAAGTTGACCAAGTTGTATCTGTAACTGCATCATTTGATAATCAATCAACAGTAAATGTATCACATAACTTTGATAGTTACAACGTAATAGTTTCTACATACGATACAAGTTACAATCAACTTATACCACAAACATTATCTTTAACTGATACAAATACAGTACAAGTTGTTTTATCAGCTGCTCATTCTGGTCATGTTGTAGTTGCAAAAGGTGGACACGTTGTAAGTGGTTCAACTGCTGCAAGTAATATTAGTGGATTAGGTGATGAAATTCAAACCCTTACTTCATATAGAGAAGATGTTAGTGGAGCATCATTCTACAATATAACTCATAGTTTAGATGAATCATATCCATTTGTACAAGCATGGAATACTTCTAATGATACACAAGAACAACCATTAGATATTGAATCAGTAAATTCAAATGTTATAACAGTTTCCTTCTCAACAAATTTCGCAGGAAAAATAATAGTAAAAAAATAAAATATGTATGATGTCTATTATACAACGGGTGGAGGTCCTTGGGTAAACGCAGGAACTGATACATGGGTTAATATTTGGTTAGAAGAAATCGCACCAAAATTAAAAGTAAAACCAGTCCTTCTTATACACAGAAACAAACCAAGAAACTTTAACGAATATGATTATGAATTTCCAATAGAAACCCATTGGCATGGTGATGATTTAAGAAAGTTTGAAAAAATTGTTAAGGATTGTAGAAGAATACACATATTACATGGACATTATACTCCAATGAAAGTGTTAGTAGATAATAAAAAGAAAATCTATTCAAATGTTTTACATAACTCAGTAGACCATATTATTAAAAACGCACTTGGTAGTGACCAAGATTTTGGACACCATCCTTACATTGATGCAGCATGGGAAGAAGATGTAAATAAATGGTCAAAGAAATCTATATGGATTGGGTTGTATAAGATTAAGTACGAAAACGAGAACATACCAAACTTTTATGAGTTTAAACATAACCTTCCTTTATCATATTCTAGTAATTTAGGATTTGCAGCAAGAAGTGAAGGTAGAAAAAATCCACATTTCTTAGATGGTAAAAAAGCATATGTTTTTACTGATTCGGTACAATTTAATGGAATATTCAAACAAGGATTTAACATGGATACTACCAAAATGAGAATTTATCATTATAAACCAGAATTTGGTGAAAAGTTTTATAATATGAGTTGGGGAATATCTCATTCTTGTTTTACATACGAACCATTTGGATATTCAATATTCCAAGCAGTAGATTGGGGAAAACTACCTATTTTACATACATCTTGGTGTAGAGATTTAGAGTATCCATATAGAGCAACGTTTAAAAAAGATTTTGATGATATTTATAATAGGTTACTAGAAACTTCTTATACAGAAAAAAATAAGTGGTTTTTACACCTTAAAAAATATATGATTAATAATTTTACCAACAAAGATAAGTGGGTAAATGAATTACTTAATATTTATAATATATAATTAGGAGAAAAATATGCCATCATTAAGTTCAGGAGATACGCTATCATTAAACAACTTAGGTTTAGCTACTGATACCGCGACAAAATCAATATCTTCTATTGTGGGGGGAAGTCCCTCGGCAGGAGATAACATTAGTTTTTCATCGTTCGCAATCGATTCGGTTGGTTCAATTAGTGGATATACTTATGGAGTTGAAGAAACTTCAGAAGATTATACTCTAACTTTTAGTGGTGCAGGAACACGTCATGGTACTACGATAGCAACTACAGCAACAAATTTCACATGGAGTAGTTCGAATGGTACGATGATTGCAATAGGTGGTTCGCAACATAAAACAGCAACTATAACCTTTGGTCAGAATGGAGATAACTCTTTACAATCTGTATTACAATCTATTGGAGGTGCATACACCTTGACTTGTAATTATGATGAACCTTACAACGGCCACATTGGTGGAGTTGGTGCTGGATTTATGGGACAAGATAGAAATAAATCTATATATGTTGTAGATTCTTATGATGGAAACGCAGCAGCACTTTGTTTAACTGCAGATTCACCAATTCTTTTAGCAGATGGTACAATTGTAGATGCTGGAGATTTAGAAGAAGGTGATGTACTAAAAGGATATTCACTTTCAGGTTTAGATGCTGATTCAGATGGAAATTTCCTTCAATGGTATAGTTCAGAACTTGGTGAAGTTGGAAAAGATGTGTCAGTAGTAAATCTTACATATTCTTTTGCATCAAGATATTACAATGTAAATGATGGGGAAATTACTGGTACTTCAGAACACCCAATGTTAGTAAAAGATTCAACAGATGGATTATATAGATTTAAAGAATTACACAACTTACTAGTTGGTGATAAATTAATAAAAGAAGAAGGTGGAAGTATTGTTGAAGTAAATGTAGATTCAGTAACAACATCTGATAGTACAGTAGAAATTGTATCAATTGATGTTGAAGAACAAGATACATACTTAGTAAATGGATATATTACACACAACAAAGGTGGTAATTCATTTAGTCAATTTGCAGGACCTGCAGCACCAGCTAACTTAGCATATAATAATCCAGCTGGAGCACAAAACTCAACATTGACTTGGGATGAACCAACATCAACTGGTACTGAGGGTATAACAGAGTATCAATTACAAGTTGATGATTCTAATGGATTTGGTTCTTTAGATTCAACTCATAGTGGTACTTATAGTACAAGAACACTTAATGTATCTGGTCTTTCAACTGGTACATGGTATGCTAGAGTAAGAGCAAGAGAAAGTGGTGTGTGGGGAGCATATTCATCCGCACTTGAGTTCTCTCATACATTTGAAAATTAATGAATAAAAAATTACGTTTTGTAAAAAACTATATATTTATATATATTGATAACAATAATTAATAAATTTTACAAAAATGGCAGAAGCAATTAAGTTTACAGCAGAAGAAATTCAATCAATTAACGATTTACGTCAAGAGGTAGGTTCTATTTTTACTAAATTAGGACAACTTTCTATACAAAAGCAAAGAGCAATTAACGATTTAGATAATGCTCAGGCTAAATTAATAGAAGAACACCAATCTCTTGTAATAAAAGAACAAGAATTGTTCAAAGGATTGAATGAAAAATATGGAGATGGTAACTTTGACCCTACAAGTGGTGAATTTACTCCATCTACAAAAGAAGAAACAGCTAAAGTAGAAGGATAGAAATAATCTTTTGATTTAGTTAGTTATACTTATATAAGAGTATATTATACAAAAAAATTAACAAGGAGTAATATAAAATGGCAGAAAAGATTGTATCACCTGGTGTATTTACGAGAGAAAATGACCTTTCTTTCTTATCACAAGGGATTGGAGAAATCGGAGCAGCAATAATTGGACCTTTTCATAAAGGACCTGCTTTCGTTCCAACCGTTGTAAGTACACAATCAGAATTCGAAGAAATATTCGGCACCCCTAATGGAGATTACTATTCAGGGTATACCGTACAAAATTATTTAAGAGAAGCTGGAGTAGCTACTATTGTTCGTGTAGGACATATGGGTGGTTATACTCACGCAGCACCTCTTGGAATTAAATTAAGTGGTGTGGATACTAAAGATGATAAAATCATCGGTGTACTACATGGAACTGATAACCTTGCAGAGTCAAATGGAAACATTACAACTGAATTGTACGATGATACAGTTCTTAGTTCACAACCATCCTCTTCAGCATTCTCTATTTCAGGTTCTTTAATAGGAACATCAGTATCAGCATCTGTACTACCAAGTGCAGGAAACGATTTATCAGATGTATTTGGAGAAAGTGCATTTGGTGGTAAAAAAGTATATTCATTTAAATATTTTGAAAACGCAGCAACTGATTTTGCAGACCACCTTACTAATAGTGGTTCTCAAGTTTCTTTAGTTGCATTATCAGACCAAGATTTCACACAAGATTGTACATATGCCTCTACTCCTTGGATTCAATCACAATTAATCTCTGGTCAAAGATACAACTTATTTAAACTACATACTCTTGGTGATGGTACTTATGCAAATACAGAATATAAAGTATCTATCTTTAATGTAAAAGCAGCAGGTACTTCTAACGCAACTGATTATGGAACATTCTCAATTGCAATTAGAGGATATTCTGATACAGATAAGAGAAAAGTAGTAAAAGAAACATTTAACAACGTAACGATGGACCCTGCATCACCTAATTACATTAAGAAAGTAATTGGTGACCAGAACGTATCTATTGATGCAGTTGGTAAAATGACAATGGATGGTGATTATGTAAATCGTTCTAAATTCGTAAGAGTTGAAACAGTAGCAGAAGGAGCATCTCCTATAACTGCAGTACCATTTGGACATGGTGCATATACTAACCCAATTTTTGTGGGTGGTTCCGAATCAGATGTACCAGCAGTAATATTCTCTACTGGTTCAGTTGATAACAACGCATCAACATCAGTAAAATATAGTGGTATTGATTTAGAAACTGCATTAGTAAAAATTGATAATTCATCATACCTTTCACCAATACCTGCTTCGGCAACTATCGGTGGAAATACAGTATTTGCATTTGATGAAGATATCAATGTAGAATACAATGGTGCTAGTTCAGTTGGAGTAACTCCAAACCATCAAGATGATGGATATGGAACTTATAACTTTGGATATACTATTTCTACTGAAGGTATAAAAGATTCTAGCAATAATACTGTTGCTAATACAAAAGTACAATTTACAGTAGGATTCCAAGGTGGATTCGATGGTATATCTCCAACAATCAAACCAGCTAAAGCTGATGATGCACAATGGGGAGCAGGAAACTCACAAGGATTTAACTTATCAACTTCAACAGCAAGTGGTTCGGTTGCATATGTAAAAGCAATTAACGCAGTATCTAACCCAGATGATTTCGATATCAACTTGGTATCTGCACCTGGTGTTGTTAGAAGATTACATTCTTATGTATTCGATAAAGTAGTTGATATGTGTGAAGCTAGAGAAGATGCATTCTTCATTGGTGATGTAACTGATAAGAACGATACTATCGCTCAATCAATACAAGAAGGACAGTCAGTAGATTCTAACTATGTGGGTACTTACTACCCATGGGTTAAAACAATTGATTCCAGAACAAATAAACTAACTTCAGTTCCTCCATCAGTATTGATGCCAGGAATTTACGCTGAAAACGATGCAGTTGCAGCCGAATGGTTTGCACCAGCAGGTTTAAACAGAGGTGGTATTACCGGAGCAGTTTCTGTATTAAACAGATTAACTCACGCTGAGAGAGATACACTATATGAAGGAAAGATTAATCCAATCGCACAATTCCCAGGTGAGGGTATCGTTGCTTTCGGACAGAAAACTCTACAAGATAGAGCATCAGCACTTGATAGAATCAACGTAAGAAGATTGTTAATCAAAGTGAAGAAATACATTGCATCTACATCAAGATACCTTGTATTCGAACAAAACACATCTCAAACAAGAGGAAAATTCTTGAATACTGTTAATCCTTATTTAGAAGGAATACAACAAAGACAAGGACTTTACGCTTTTAGAGTAGTAATGGATGAAAGTAATAACACACCAGATGTAATCGATAGAAACATCTTAGCAGGGGCAATTTATTTACAACCTACTAAGACTGCTGAATTCATTGTAATTGATTTCAACATTCTACCGACTGGGGCTTCGTTCTCGGCATAATTAAAAATTAAAAAGAACTATATTTATAGTAGTATATAATAGGAGAAAAACAAAATGGCAGAAGTATTAGAATTTAACGATATGTTCTACACGAACTTCGAACCGAAGATGAAGAACAGATACATCATGGAAATTGATGGTATCGCTTCTTATCTTATCAAAACGGCGAATAGACCTTCTATTCAATTCGAAGTAGTAACACTAGACCACATCAACGTAAAGAGAAAATTAAAAGGTAAAGGTGAATGGCAAGATGTAGAGATTACTCTATATGACCCAATTGTTCCAAGTGGAGCACAACAAGTAATGGAGTGGGTGAGAACTTCACACGAATCTATTACAGGTAGAGATGGCTATGCAGATTTCTATAAGAAAGATTTAGATATCTATATGTTAGGACCAGTTGGTGATAAAATTGAAAATTGGAAACTTAAAGGTGCATTTATTAACAATGCAGTATTTAATGATTTGGATTGGGCTTCTAATGACCCATCAGAAATCACTTTAACACTTTCTTACGATTACGCAATCTTAGAATACTAATACTACAATATACTTTTGATACTTCATAAAAGGTTCTCTTAGTGAGAACCTTTTTTTATGCCTTTTTTTCTAAGTTTTTAAAACTTATATATTTATATACGAACATTAAAAACAAATTTTATGGCAAATTATGATTTTCCAACAGAAATCATCTCACTACCCTCACAAGGTAAGTGTTACCCTGAGAGTAATCCTCTCTCGAAGGGAACCGTTGAGATTAAGTATATGACTGCACGTGAAGAAGAAATTCTTGCATCGCAGAATCTAGTGAGAAGGGGGGTAGTGATAGATAAGTTATTCGAATCAATTATAGTTGAGAAGGATATTAATATAGATGATATTGTATTAGGGGATAAAAACGCAATATTATTAGCAACTCGTGTTTTGGGTTATGGGCCAGATTATAAAATACAGCTCACTAACTCAATAGGAGAACAACAAGAGGAAACAGTTGATTTAGGTAAAGTACAAACAAAAGAAATTGATTTTGAGAAACTTTCATCAGAAAACAAGTATGAATTCACTACACCACATGGGGGTAATAAATTAGAGTTTAAAATTCTAACTCATGGTGATGAAACGAAAATTGATGCTGATATAAAAGCTTTATCAAGGTTAAATAAAGGTAGTGTTTCTGCTGAATTAACAACAAGATATAGATATATGATTCTATCGGTAGATGGTGAATCAGATACTAAAACAATAACTAATTTTATTAACAACAAGTTTATAACTCGTGATACCAAAGCGTTTAGAGAACACATACAAACGATAACACCCGATATCGTTATGGAGTTTGAGTTTATAGATGATGAGACGGGAGAAGGAGAGGTTAGGTCCATTCCCATGGGTGTTGGGTTTTTTTGGCCTACCGAGTAACTACTCAGTTACACTCCATCAACAGATTTTTGAAATATGTTATTATGGTAATGGATTTACTCAAGAAGGAGTTTACAGATTACCAATACATATTAGGAGATTTTACTACCAACAACTTGCAGATGCTAAGAAGAAAGAAAGTGATGAAGTAAAAAAATCTCAAAGACAACAAGGAGGCTCTTCCCCAAAAGGGCCAAATGTAAGAGTGAGGAAATAATTTCCTCACTTTTTTTATGCTCTATATTTATAGTAGTATAATTGGAGATTAATATGAAGGTAACTAAAGAACAAATAAAAGAACTTAAATCTAAGCCTTATTTTCAGAACGAAGGTGTCATATCAAGACTATTTGCTAGAAAACTTGGAAAATTATTAAAGAAAGATAAAGATTTCAAAACGGCAGTAGATAATTTAGATAACTCAATGGAAAATTTAAGAAAGCAAATAATTGATGCAGAAAAAAATGGTATCAAGATTCCACCTGGAATGAAAAAATATGCTGGAATGTAATAAATGGCAAAGCAAACAAAAGCACAGTTAGAGAAAGAGTATCAAGATGCTCTAAAAATATCTTCTTCTATGGTTAGTGATTTAACTAAACTATTAGATGATAATACTAGTGCCACAAACAAAAAAACAAAAGCAGAAAAGGGTTATCAGAAATCTCTAAAACAAATGTTAGATGATAGCGATGCAGCATCTAGTATTCAAGAACGTATTGCTGGTATCGAACAACAAAAAGAAAAGTTTGCTAAAAATTACTTTGGTAAAAATAAACAAATTGGCCAATTAGCAATTGCAAATCTAAATGTAGAACAAAATAAATTAAAAACTCTTGATATTGTTGATAAAAAAGCTAGTGGATTTGCAGATAAACTAAGTTCAGGTCTCGATGGAATGCAAGGTAGCTTAAAAAGTATTCCAGTCTTGGGAGGATTATTAGATAGTGTTACCCAAGGACCTCTTGAATCAATGAAAGGTGCTATTTCTGATTCTGCAAAACGTTTTGTTACTGGTTTTGCTGGTGCAGCCAAAGGTGGTAAAGCTGGTATCATGGGATTTGTTAAATCTTCCATAGGAGGATTCCGAGCAATGGGTATCGCAATGTTAACTGGTCCTCAGGCAATAATATTTGGTTTACTTGCTATAATAGCCGCAGGTGTTAAGGCATTTGCAAACATGGAGGCTGGTGCAAAAGCATTTAGGGATGAGACTGGATTATTAAACTCTCAAACCAAACAAATGGAACAGAATATAAATTCTGTTTACATACAAACTGCAGGATTGGGTGCATCGATGGAAGAGGTTGCTAAAGCAGCAGCTGATTTCACAAACGAATTTGGTGGTATTGAACAACCAGCTGCAAATACAATGAAATCCATGATGGTTCTTAGTAAGAACTTTGGGGTTTCAACACAAGATGCAGCAAAATTAAATAAATCATTCCAAAACATGGGAGGGTTGAGTGAAGAAGTTGCTCAATCTAATTTAGAAGGATTAACTCACTTAGCTAAACAAGCTGGAGTTGCTCCAGGTAAAGTAATGGCTGATATTGCAGAATCGGCGGAAGATGCAAATGGATTCTTTAGAGGAAATGTACAAGCGATGGGAGCTGCAGCAATAAATGCAGCCAAAATGGGTACATCTCTTAAAGAAGCAGTTAAAGTATCTCGTGGTTTATTGGATTATCAAAATTCAATTGGTGGTGAAATGGAAGCTAGTGCTATCTTAGGTACTAACTTAAACTTTTCACAATCTCGTTATCTTGCAGCTCAAGGTGATGTAGTTGGTGCACAGGCATCAATGGTAGAACAACTTAAAAATTCTGTTGATTTACAAAATCTAAGTGTATTTGAGCAAGAAGCTCTTGAAAAAGCTACTGGTATGACACTTGGTGAAATGCAAAACATGGCTAGAATCCAAGAACTAGGATTAAGTACAGAAGGTGAAAGAGGAAAACTTTTACAGAAAGCACTTAAAGCTGGAATGGATATCTCTAATATGAGTAAAGAAGAGATTGCAGCAGCAACTGATAAATTAGCATTAGAAGAAGAAAGACAAGGTAAATTAGAATCAATGGGTAATCAAATATCAGCAATAGGTCAAGGATTACTTCAAGCATTTCTACCTATCGGTGAACTTATAGTAGGAGCAATGTCATTTGTAATGCCTCTTATTAAAGGAATATTTGGAACAATTGGAAATTCAATCAAATCAATTGTTTCAGCATTTGACCCTATTAAAAAAATATTTAATGATATTTTTGGAGGTGAAGGTAAAAAAGGAGTAGATGGAATGAAAAAAGTGTTTGAAGTTATTGGTAACATACTTGGTGGTGTTATATCAATTGGTATAAATATTTTTGCAAATGGAATTAAAATGGTTATGAGTTTTGTAGATGCTTTATATAAAATCATCAAAGGAATAGTCACTTTAGATATGAGTATGATTATGGATGGGTTTTTATCTCTAGGAGAAGGAGCTCTGAGATTATTCGCGGCAATACCAATGGCTTTATTTGATACTTTAGTAGATATTTTCCCCCAAATTGGAGAATGGATGAGTGGATTATGGACAAGTATCAAAGATGGAATTAAAGGATTACTGAACGGTATGTTGCCAGATTGGGCAATACGTTTATTGGGAGGTAAAAGTGGTGGTGCAGAAGTCCAACAACAGGCATCTAACAATTCCAATTCTTTGGTTGATGAGATAGAACAACCTTCAAAGGAACTTCTTTCTAATCCTGTTCTTGCTAAAAAAGAAAGTATATCAGATATTACTAAATCTCCACAAGAGAGTATATCAGATATAGCAGCATCCTCTAAAAATTCTAATGCTGATATGAGTGAGGTGGTAACTCAACTGAAAGCATTAACAACTGTAACTGCTGCAAATAAAGATGTTTATGTAAGTGGTAAAAAAGTGACAGATAATGTAACTAGATTACAAGAACGAAGTAATATTAACCAATTTGGATTAATGGGAGCTTAATATATGCCAACACTATTAGAACTTTTTAAGAATAAAGATTCGTTTAAGTATGGAACACCTTACTCTGAAGTAAAATCTGATACCGAAACTCTTGTAGAACAAGAAACAAGTGGTATTCGAATTAAATCTTTGGTAGAGATTAACAATCCTCTTATTTATGGAAATGAAGCTGGTAGAATATCATTAAGAAGTACACCTGATTTAGAAAAAATGAAATCTAATACAGGTGGAGAAGGTGGTGATGGTGGTTTAATTGGAAAAGGTTTAAGTAAAATTACTGGTGGAGCTGTATCTTCAATTTCTGATGTTAGAGATAAAGTAAACTCTAAGTTAGGTATACCAGAAAATCTAATACCAACAAAGGTATCTAATAAAGTAATTGAATTAAGAGGTAAAGAACTAACATCTGCAGACCCAATAACACCTGATACTATGGGTAAAAATGGAACTGGTCTTGGTAAGTTCTTAAAAAATAGTGGTGGTGGTAATCCTAAAACAATTGGAAAACAAGCTTTAGGTAATGGTATAGGATTTGCAAAAGATAAACTTAGAGGAGCTTTATTTGGAGAGGCACAAGGTTTAGGAGATGCACAAAGTACAAAAGAACCTCAAGTTAATTATACAACTAGTAAAAAGGGAGAAACATATTCTGACCAAAAAGAATCTGTTAAAAATGCTAAAGGTGATGAATTATTAGAAGAATTAAAAGAAACTAAATTAGATTTATCTAAAGTATCACCAATATATGGAGTAAAACGAGAATCTAGTGGTAATCAACAAAAAGGAACATTTGGTATAGGAAAACAACCATTTTCATTTGATTCAGCAAATCCAAAAAAAGGAGAAAAATTACCAACATTCACAGCAAAAGATGGAGAAGGGTATTCTGATTTTATAAAAGATAATGATGATAAAGTAACATTAGCTGAAAGAGGTATTTCAAATAGTGGTGATACTATCGCAATGGGAGACCCATATACTACAACAGTTAATACTGAAAATGGTGAAGTTACTGTTGAAGGATTTTCACCAGTAAAAGATTTGATACCACTATTCATTGGTAGGTATAAATCAACAACATATCCAATGATGGCATTTAGATGTTCAATTACAGGTCTGACTGAAACATCATCACCATCTTGGGCATCAAATAACTTTGTTGGTAATCCTTACAAATATTATATTTTTGAAACAGTAGAACGAAGTGTATCTTTTAATCTACAAGTTTATGCACAGAACCCATTAGAACTTGCAAATAACTGGTCTAAATTATCAAACCTAACCAAACTATCATATCCTTTGATTGAGAACAACATGGCCCATCCAAACTTCACACAATTCACTTTGGGTGATATGTATAGAGATAAAGTTTGTATTGTGGAATCTCTTTCTTATACATTTCCAGATAATGGAACTTGGGAAACTGATGTTGAAGGATTATTATTACCAAAATTTATAGATGTAGCATTGACACTCAAGTTTGTTGAAAATGTTGAAGATGGTTCTGTTAGAGGATTATATTCATACCCCAAAAACTTATCAGACGGTAGTGTTAGTTCTCAACATGAAATTTATTCAACACCAAACGTAATTGAATATTTTGTAACAGATGAAAATGGTGAATTAAAATCATCGAGTAAAAGTAGTTACATTGATGCTGGTGTTGGTATTAAAAAAACAATTAAAATTAAAGTATAAAGATGACAGGTAGATATACATTTAATCCAAAAAAGAAATTACCAGATGGTAGAGAAGTATATACATCTAAAATACTTCCTAAGATACCAAAAACTGATGCAGATATTTATGTAGCAGTACAAACTGGTGATAGATTAGATTCAATAGCTCAAGAACATTTAGGTGATGCATCTTTGTGGTGGGTTATAGCAAGTGCTAACCAAATACATGATGCACCTTTTTCCCTACCCGATGGAACTGTTCTTAGAATACCTGCAAACTTAGAAGGATTTTTAAGTAAAGTAGATAACAATCAATAACTATGGGACAATGGCCTCAGTTTTCGTATCCTTATCCTGAGATACTCAATAAGTTAAATGCACGAGGTGGTAACAACTCACCAATGCCATATGCTAATGCAAGTGCTGGTGTAAGTGGTTTAATGCCTTGGATTAGAGTAATTTCCGCATATGGTTGTAGTAGTGCAAATTCATCTGATAATGGATTGGTAATGCAATCTAACTATCCTCAAGATGGATTTAATATTAGATATGGTAATGGTTCTACTGGTACAAGTGGAAAATCTGGTATATGTGGATTTGAGTTAAATATGGAAAAGCCAGTTGAGGTAAAAGGTAGACCAACAAGACCAGGACCAATTATTAGTGGATTATCTGTAAGTGAAGTAGATGTAGGTAGAAAAACTACAAACTTTTCAATTACTTGTTATACATTAGAACATATGGAGAAACTGGCTAAATACTTTTTAGAACCAGGTTTTTATGTTTTAGTAGAATGGGGATGGAACAGTAGAGATGCAAGAAAACAATGGTGTGGAAATGATGATACTGGTGCAATCACTCCTTGTATGATGACAAAATACATTAATCAAAAATATATTTTACAAAAAAGAATAAAATCAAAATTTGATTATGATGCAACTCTTGGATTAACTACAAACGGTGGAGTGAAATTTGGAGATAATGAAACTTTTATTTTAGATGTTGAATTAACTTCTCAAGGTGAAGTTGCTGAGTATATGCAAGGACATAAAGGAGCTTCAACATCTGGTAATAAGAATATATCATCAGAACGATTTAATCCTGCTGAAATTGATGAGTTATCTAAAAAAGATGGAGTTGCAAAAGCATTATTCAGACAGATGTTTAATGATTTAAATTCAGAAAAACAAACAACTGAAATTAAAGACTGGGAATCACTTAACATATCACCAAAAATAAAAGATTATGCCTTTATAGAATGGGGTAAAGAAAATGGAGATAATAGATGGGCAGATGAATCGAATTATATCAATATGGATAAAGAGGTTCAAAATTCTATTTTAACCGCTTTAAAAGCAAATGTAAGTATCGAAGCAACCGATGATGAAGATGGAAGTGATTTTGAATTACCAGAAGATAAACCATTATTATCAGAAGATAGATTTATTAGGTTTGAATTGGCCTGTGCTATAGCGAACGCAGACTTTACAGATAAATCATCAACTGCAGATGGAGCTTCATCTACTCCTTGTAGTTCAGAAAAAGCATCTCATATTATTAATATTGATACTTGTATTGTAGGAGCATTTCCACATATGTGGTCTTTGGATAGAAACGTATTATATTTACCAAATCCAACTACCCCTTCCTTTAATATAGAATCTGCATTTAGTGGTAAAGAAGCAGATACCAAATTTATTAATTTAGAAAATTTAGATGCAGATGTAACAAACCTACATCCCACTCCAACTGCAGGTATAAATTGGACAGGAACACGACAGAAAAATAACGATGGGTATGGTGGTGCTCCTCATGCTTTTCCTTGTCAATATGATTTAACTCCTGAAGATAATGATTGGTCTTATGACCCCAAAAAATCTGTAAAAAGTTACGAGATGAAAAAAGGATATTGGGGATGGTTAAAAAATATGTACATAAATTTTGATTACTTTAACAAAGTAATGAAAACCCCAAACTATACAATAAGAGATGTTCTTTATGATTTACTAAATGGTATGAGTGCAGCAGTAAACTCTCATTGGAAATTTCAAATCGTAGAAAGACCACATCCAAATACAGGAAAAACAGAATTACAAGTAGTTGATATGAATTTTAGTGGTATAATAAATCATGATGAAGGTAAAATACCAACTTATCAATTAAGAGGAACAACTTCACCTTTTATAGAAGTTGATTTTAGTGTTACCACTCCAGCAGCAATGCAAAATAGTATATTACAAAAAAGAGCAAGTAATGATAAAAATGCAGAAGTAATTAAAGAACTTGGAGGATTAATACCAGTAGCAGGTTCAGTATGGTCTAATCCAAGTGATACAGATAAAGATGGTATTCAGCCATTTGATATGGTTGCAACAATTGTAAGTGGTATTAAATTCAAAGAACCTACTGCAAAAAAAGAAGGAACTAGTGAAGGTGAGCAAGAAAAAGATGCAGATGCAATAAAAAAGTCAAACTACGAGTTTTTTGTTGGTAAGGCAGGTGTATTTCCAGCATCTCAAAATAGAAGTGATATGGAGGGTGTAACTGATGCAATTGCAGAAGGAA
>Ga0222719_10002768_pt1 | contig 15815 bp, 3 predicted proteins | sample C33_34DmetaG_FD_165039 | JGI IMG/M metagenome (GOLD analysis project Ga0222719, IMG submission 165039) | Estuarine water microbial communities from San Francisco Bay, California, United States - C33_34D | ecosystem: Environmental > Aquatic > Marine > Unclassified | place: USA: California... | reverse complement strand
AATTATTATTATATACAGTTAAATTACAACTTTCCCAACTAGTATCTCCTGGTTCAGTTCCAGTAATTATTATTGGGCCATAAGCCTGTATAATGCCACCAGCTTCGAAATCTGGTTTAAGATAAATACTTTCTCCACCAATACCAAATCCAGATATTAATTTAGAATTGCCGCCATCAATCAGATTAAGATCGACATTACCAATAATTGTCGAATCGCCGTAACCTAAAGTGTTTGGAGTTAAATTAGTCGCTGTTCTTAACGCATCGGTATAATTACCATGAGCCGTCATAATTCTAAATTTATTATTAAAATATGTCGATTCTGCTAAAATTATAGGATCCCACGATGGCTCTATAGTACTAACACTGGTTAAATCAGTACCGGTTTCTACACCGCTGGCAAATTTAAGATATGCTAGTGCATCACCTGATGTGGCTGTCCGGCCGGTTGATGGAGCAGGTCCGGAGCCATCAAAGTCAAAATTCCCTGCAGGATCTAATCCATTAATGTATATGTTGCTATTGAATGTATTAGCTGAATCGAAAGTATTTTCCGAAGCTAATATAGCGTATCGGCCATCAAGATCTTTAGTAATACTTGTAAGACCACTTCTGTTAATAGTTAATACACCAGTTCCAGTATTAAAATCAATAGAAGATGCGTAATTATTAGTATCAGTATTAGCCCATGGCACGTTAACAACTAGATTATCACTAGAATCGACTTGGATTGCATAAGTTCTAGATGCGGTAGATGTTATAGCATTTGCATCAACTGTCTGTGCTGAAGCATCAACATTAGATCTAACAGTAATCTTACCATTATCATTACGAGTTACTGTTGTACCTTCACCTCCTACTAATTGGATAGTATCAGTTGACGCATCAGAACCATTTAAACTTATAAAAGGATCAGTGTTAGTAGCAGGAGATCCTGACGCGACTGCCGTTAAAGTATATTCTGTATTATTATCGTTATCACCTGGTAACGTAATTGACTTAGTATTAACAGCTGTAATATGTCCAGTGTCGCTTGTTGTAATAGAACTTACTATTGTAAAGCTTCCGCCATGAGCTGGAGTTTCAGCAGTATCGGTTCCATCAGTGCGTGTAACATTTTTATGAGCAATTGTTAAATCGTATGGATCAGTGTCAGATCCAGTAGAAGTATCTGTCCAATTGACGTCAATATCGCTACCTTCAACAAACTTCCATTCTTTTCCATCACCGATAGTTACTTCAGTACCATCGCCATCTTCTACAATAAATGTTGTTAATTTGTTTGTATTGGTAGAATCAATAGTAATTTTACCATCATCATTTCGAGTAACTGTTGTGGCACCAGTTCCTACTAATTGGATTGTGTCTGTTGTTGCATCTGATCCGTTTAGACTAATTGCTGGATCGTTATTATCTGCCGGTGATCCAGTTTGTACAGCAGTAAGAGTATAAGTCGTATCGCTATCAGTATGATTAATTGTGTATGTTGTCGTAGTTACATCAGTAACATGACCTTGAGAATTAACAGTAACACCAGTCACAAGAGCAACGTCTTGACCAGTTTCAGTAATCTCTAATGTCTGTGTAGCTGCAGTTGCTGTGCTAGTTACGTCTTCGTGATCAATTGTTAAATCATCAGTTGCAGCAGCAGTTGTCTTTATCGCAGTTCCACCAATAAACGTTGCTGTATTACCACTAGATATTGTTTGAGTAGTTCCCTCATCACCAGCTAATTTCCATGAAGAGTAATTATCATACGTTGGAATAGCGGTTGCTGTTACTGCTGTAACATGTCCTTTATCGTCAACCGTAATTACGGGAATAGAAGTTGATGAACCATATTCTTGAGCTGTAACACCTGAAGTTGGGTGTCCAACTGTCATCGTATGAGTACCGGTATTGTAAACTTGAGTAATGAACCCATCACCTTTGAATACAACAGTTGTGCTAGTATTACCAATCTGCTCGCTATTTGCTGGAGTTTCGCCGTCAGATATCGACCATGCCGAATAACCAAGATCGCCTAGAGTAAGATCGCGAGTTGATATTGTACCTTCAGTTGCAGTAACATGTCCATTTGAATTTACTGTTATTAAGAAATCCAAATCAGAAATTACCGTTGCTCCTGAGAGTACTGTTGAATCAATATCTAAGTTAGTTACTTCGTATATTGGAATATCGGCTGTCTTGTAAAAGCGATCATCTAGATTGACTGATCCAATTCCACTAATATGACCATAAGAGTCTATTGTAATATCTTGAATTACGGTACCATCTGAATTATCTACTGATTCTTGTCTTGTACCTGGAACCGGAGGATCTGCCTGCGGATCGCCTCCAACAAGAGGATTAGTATCTGCGTGAGCAATACCTAAAACGTCTTCAGCTACATTAGAGAATGTAATACCAGACTCGTTATTAACCTGTACAACTCTAAACGCTACAGTATCAGTGTTTGAATCAGCTTCAGCACTATGTACTACTGTTCCATCTGAGCTTTGAACTGCAACAGTTTTAAAGATGTTCTGAGACGAACCACGATCAGAGTTAGTAATTGTTAGATCAAATGGATCTGATGCAGTACCATCAGTAGTATCGGTGAAGTTAACTGTAATACCAGATCCTTGCAGAACTTTAACAACCGATCCACGAGAAACCGTTACTTGATCACCACTATGATCTTGAAGTACCCAGTTTTGCATATAACGGTTATCAAAGTCATCTTCAGATACCGCAGTTAAGTGACCATTTGCATCAACAGTAACAGATTTGATATAAGTACCATCTTCAGCACCGGTTTGTCCATAGTCACCACTTAATGTAGATGTATCGCCATGAGCAATAGTAATTGAAGAAGTTAAATTATCTTCGCTAAGTGCACTGCTAAGAGATATAGAAGTACCAGCTTTAATATTAACGGTATCACCACTAAAGACATCATCTACTTTAGTACCGTCTGCTTGCAATTCCCATGATGGATTTGCTGGTTGATATCTATCGTCAAAATCGTCAGTTGTAATCTCGGTAATGTGACCCTGAGCATTAACAGTAATAGACTTGATATAAGTACCATCTTCTACTCCAGTATTACCATAATCACCAGCAGTGCCATAATTATCATGGTCAATTGTTAATGTCTTAGTACTATTATTTGTAGTAACAGTAATAGCATCAGCGCCTTCAACATTCAACGTTGCAGTATTAGAACCTGCTGTAATCGAAGTTTGACTAGCTACTGCAATTGTTTTAAAGATATTCTGAGCTGAACCTTTATCGGTGTTAGATATTGTTACATCGATATCGCCACCATTTGTCACCGTAGATATTTGTATACCACCATCAGTATCGATAAAGTCTAGGTTCTTACCCTCGCCAAACTCAAAGCCTTCAATTGTTGGAACGCCCAATGTAGCTTCAGAAAGAATAAGTGATCCATCTGCTTCCCAACGCTCAGTTGCATAGTTATACACAATTGAGTGAACACCAGTAATATTAGAAGCTTTTTCAGGGTGCGAGAAAGTAAGTACAGCGGCATCAGCAATACTAGATTCTGTGCTTAGTGTTACTGTTTTTGTTCCTTCATCAACGGCATCAACTAATGCGCCGGCAGTTACTCCAGTTCCATAAACGCCTTGACCAACTTTAATACCAGTAACATCATCTAATACAACATCTAATGAATTAGTAGTAGAACCATTTACTGTTTGAGTAATTTGTGGTCCTGTTTCAATACCAAATCCGCCAGTTGTCGGTTCAGCAGTTAATTCAGAACCTGCTAATACTAATGTATCTTCAACTTCTAAAGTTGCAGTATTTAATATCGTTTGTGTGCCATTAACAGTAAGATCGCCATTCACAGTAAGATCTTGTGTTACCGTTAGATCACGACTTATTGTTACATCTTGCGGTAAGCCAATTTGATATTGAGCACCATCATCATTATGCGGAGTTGGAGTAGTAGCTTCAATGACGATTTCATTTGTAGTACCAATAATATCAGTTACATATTTTCCTGTAGTGTCTGTACCAAGTGCAACTGAATTAGGCTGAATTGTTGTAGCAATTTCTACATTACCCAGATTAGTCATGGTAGCAGAACCAACTACATCTCCCGAAAGTGAAATAACTGGATCATTAACATTAAAGTCAAAGTTTTGATTAGTGGCATCCCATGTCACATTAATACCAGACTCGGTGTTATTTGCAATAAGATCATTGGCATTATAGAATGTAACAATATCTGCGGTATTAGTAGTAGATTGATCGTTTAATCCAACTAATTGCCAACCGCGCGCTGGATTATTTTCTGCATAAGCTTCATTCCAACGTATTGCTGCCGCTGTAGTATCTTCGATTAATGTCGAATGAGTACGATCAATTACTATACCCATTTGAGTTTCAACATCACCATTTAATGTAATATATTGATAATCCAAACGAGCATTTGCGGTACTAATCTCTGGAAGACTAAAATCTCCAATAGACATAGAAGAAAGATCTAATACTGTACCAGCTTCAAATGCAAATGTATCATTAGTAGAATTAGATTTGTATGTAATATTACCTGATAAATCTAGATTCGAATCAATTGTCTGTTTCGTTGCTGAAGTAAGATAAACTTTTTCATCTTCTAGCTCAGCAATTGCTCCTACGATAGTATCTGCTGTTGTTCCCATATTGGAAGCAGTTACTTCGCCAATAAAACCTTGAATTTCTACAATACCCGCTGTAGCATCAGTTGCTGTGTAACCAGCAGCGTCATCTATTGTTGTTACATCACCAAGTTCAGTTCTTAATTCTCTAAGTGCGGCAGAGATATCAGTAGCATCTAAACCTGTAAAGGTCATATTACCAATATCGCTTTCGTGCTCATTAATAGCACCAAGCAAATCAGTCGCTGCAGTATTTAGTGTGTAATTAGCAGTAGTACCTCTAATGGCAGTTTCTAATTCATTAATTGAATCAACAATTGATGCTTGATCTGTAGTTCCAAGATCGGCCAAAGTACGTTTGTTTTCACCCTCAGCACCAAAGATATCATCTTCTAATTCGTTAATTGCGTCGCGCACGTTCTGAGCTGTAGTAGTAAGAGCATAATCAGCGTTTGCACCACGAGCAAATGTTTCTAATTCATTTACACCACCAACGATTCCATCTGAAGAATCGGTATTAAGAGTATAATTAGCTAGTGAAGTTCCTCTTACAGCTTCTTCTAATTCGTTGATTGCAGCAACAGCCGTTGTCGTAGTAGTGGTTTGTAAACCTGTGATCTGACCAAGTTCATCAACAATTTCTTCAATAGCGTCTTGGAATCCATTTGCATCTAAACCATCAAACGCTACATCAGTAGTACCATAAAGATCTTTTTCATATTGTTTAACAGCATCAACCAAGTTGTCGAAAGTTCTAGAATTATGAGTATTAGTTACTGTTAAGTTGTAATTAGTGTTTGTTCCACGTACCGCAGTTTCCAATTCATTGATTGCAGAAACAGCATCAGTAGTAACATTAGTACCTAGTGCTGAATGGTCGCCAAGTTCTGTTCTTAGTTCTCTTAAAGCTGCTGAGATATCGGTTGCTGAAAGACCAGTAAAGGTCATATTACCAATATCGCTTTCGTGCTCATTAATAGCATTTACAAGATCAGAAGAACCAGTATTAAGAGTGTAATTATTTAAAGTACCTCGTATTGCTGTTTCTAATTCTAAGATAGCGTCCACAACCGAATCAGTATTGGTTGTACCCATATAAGCAAGATTGCGTTTGTTAGCGCCTTCAGCACCAAACAAATCAGATTCGTGTTCTTTTACAGCGGCCAATAAGTTAGTTGCTGTGGTTGTTAAATTGTTAGAGACTAGAGCAGTATTAGTTCCGCGAATAGCAGTTTCTAATTCATTAATAGAATTTACAATTGTTGATTTATCATTAGTACCAAGAGAAGCTAGTGATTGATTAGTACCAAACAAATCAACTTCATGCTCATTCAAAGCTGAAACAACATCGCTAGCAGTAAATGTTGCATTAAGGTTTTCAATTTGTCCAAGATCTACTTGTAATTCATTGATCGCAGCAACAATATTTAATGAGAATACTTTAATTGAATCTGAATTAGATGCTGGAGTATTAAGAACAACCGTATGACCACGTGTAGTATCTAATGCTGTATACGTAAGAATATCAGCACCAAGAATAGTTTGAGTACCACCTAAGCTACGTAGCTGTACCGAAGTACTAAATGTTCCTGATTGAGTTTTGACTCGTACAATATTGCCATCAAGAGAAAGAACTGTACCGTACCAAGTAGCATTATTTTCTATGCCTTGCTGAGTAGTTTGTACTGTACCTTGATAGATTGTAGTACCTTCAACAAATTCATTTCTAATTGTTGTGCTGATATTTTGTGCAGTAATATTAGCGGCATGATTAGCAACATGGAATCCATTAACACCCATCGATTGCTCAAGCTCAGTGCCATTTTTATATACTCGTAAAATACCATATGGATATGATTCAGTTACAAGTCGAACAACATTTCCAGCAGCAATGCTATCTGAACCAACTTTAATGCTAATAGTTGGATTGAAAGAACCCGAAGTAGTTTTAACTAATATCTTTTGATCTGTAACAGAAACAATAGTAGCACTAAATGTTTCAGATCCTAATGTACCCTGATAGATAGTAGCACTTGCAATAAATGAAGCTGGTACAGTAGGTGATCCAGTTAATACAATATATCCACCAGTATTATCGATAAACTTTTGAGGGCTTAATTCAAATACACTTGTTTTAGAATCATTATCGCTACCAGTAAAAAGATCTTGACTAGCAGATGCAGTATAGTTATATGTGCTATCTGTGAGAAGGTTATTTAATAACTCGTTATCACCAAGATGCAATGATACTTCATTAGTTAATTGGCGGAACTCTTCAAAAGTATTTTCCTGATAAATTCGGGTTTCTTTATTTGCCATTATTTACTCGCTATCTCTTTTAACAGTTGTTTGATATCGGCCAATTCTTCTTTGATTAACCTAATCTCTTCTTGGTTTTGTTCGATACGTTGAGCGTTTATTCTTGATTGATCTTTACGATTTAATCTTGCAAGATATGCGCTTGTATTAGTATTTATAATAGCATTAGTAGAAGTATCTCTAACTAAATCGGTATTTTCTTTAACTTGTAATTTTTCAACAGGAGAGGCTGAATCTTCAGCCTCTTTCTTTGATCTTCCTCTTGCCATGTTATAGTTCCTTAAGTAGAAGCAATTGCTCTAAAATCTTTACATGTTGGAGCTTTTCTAGAACTTGTGCTTGTAAATACAATCTTGAAAGCAAAAGATCCAAATGCGCCCTCTGGTGGAATAACACTATATGCCGCTTCGTAATAACGTCCACTATTATCAATAGGTATATCAGTTTCAGGAGTAATTTCCGTCCAACCTATATCGTTATCAAAGCTAACATTCGAACCAGTTTGAGCTACTTTATAATACAATTGAACATTAGAACCAGTAGGTCTATTTACATTCAAGTACGCATTAAGTGCTTCAGCTTCATTTTCTAGTACGATACGTTTAGTAACATACGAAGATATTGAACTGCTCTTAACTGGTTCTGTTTCAGCAACATAAAATCTTCCAGCACTCGCATTATCATAAGTTAATGCGCTCGGGCTATTAATTCTATTATTTATAGCAATAAGAGATAGCCGTTCCAAATCAATAACAGGAGAAATAAAGTTATTTCCATTGTTACTAAATGTTGCTGTTAATGTAACACCATCTAGATTTGAATTCGAAGCGTTTGGAACACAACGTAAAGAAGTAAATGTAATATTTCTATTCGGAGATACTTTTACGTTGTTAAACAAAGTATTTGTGTTATATGCTGTTTCATCAGTATTATCAATTGACTTACCAGATAATGTAGTTAATGTATAATCAATATTAGCGCCAGGAAGTACAAAATCGCGAGCAAATATATTTGCAACAGAATAGTTAACGTTATGAGTAGCACGAACATTTGTTCCTCCACCTATAACATTGGTTGCAGTTGCTTGGCCTGTTACTACAATCATATAAGAATCGTGTTCTGCTTCACTAATGGTATGAGTGGCATTTAAGTTAGAAGCCAATATTCCATTTGTGTCAACTGCCCCGCTAATTACTACTTGATCACCAGCACTATACATGTTATGATCGCGATGGCTCACACGAATATTGCATGTGTTATCACCATTGTTAGATGCAAAATAGAATGGATCTACTTTCAAACTCTTAGGCGGAATCGGCTCGTTTATAAACGTAATACTGTGCGGAGTTGTCGAGAATACACAACGATTAATAGTGAATTTCAAATCACGATCTTGCTCTGCTGTCCAAGTAGAAGCATTAGCAGACTTAAAGAATACTCCATTGTAAGGCTGCTTAGTGATTCTAAACGATGGATTAGTAACATCAAACTCACCCATTGTTGATACGAATACCTTTGGCTTATCAGAGTTAGAAATAAGAACAATAGCAATTTCTGTAGCTGGCGGAATGTAAACCGGAGCGTCAAATACTGCTTTTGTTACTGCTGATCCATCAGCAGATACGTTTATATCGCTTGGATACAAAATAATATCTGATCCACCGATAACAGTAGTTGTTGGGTAACCATCTCTACATATTCTTAAAGATACACTAACTGGTATATTAGCATCTTTTTGTTCAAAGTATAAATCTATACTTGAAAAATACGCGCCAGAAGGGTCATCAACCATGATAGTCTGAGCCAATGGATCAATCCAACCAAGATTGAATGGACCAAGATCAAGTCTTAAGTCATTAAGAAAATCTAGATCAAGATCAAATAAATCAAGATCAATTGGCGGTGGTGGCTGATTTGGCGGTGGATCTTCAGGTGGTGGTTCTACAACTATAGGATCCGGCGGCGGTTGTATAACTGGATCGGGTGTTGGTTCTACAACAGGATCCGGCTCTGGCGGTTGCGTTGCTTGAGGAGTAGTTGTAGTAGTACCAACTATAGGATCTGTTACCTCTGTTTGTTCCGGAGCAGGATTAGGAACAGTAACACTAGATGTCTGAGAAGAAGTACTAGTATTTGAAGTAGTAGATTCTATTGTTCTACCTTGGAATTGTTCTGTTTGACGAATTTCAGCAACTTTTACGTTAACAATAACTTGCTCAACTTTTTCCAAAATACCTTGAGCAAAATATGTTTTAGTACAAAATGAAAATCCAGGACCAGTTTCGCCATTGATAGAATCTGATAATTTAAATACTCTTGAACCAGTTCTAAATTTTAGCGTCTTATTTCTTGGTATAATAAACTCGCCTTCAAGCTTACCTGAGGCATCAGTTACTAAAACTGCATTTGGATGAGGATCTGTCGTTCCACCGAAATCATATGAACCGTTATTAGTATCTGTCCACTCAGCAAAAGAAGTTTGATCACAATAATCAGTTACATCAACTCCATCAAAGAAAGCATAAAATCTAGTGTTAGGCTTCAATAATTCTGCTTTAAAATAAATTTTACGAGAACGTATGAATGGAATAAAGTTAGTTTCAACAACTCTATTTCCGAGATTCATAGTATTCGTTGAAGAAGTTACAGTTGTTGTAGTACCTCTGCGAGTTTGTTCTGAAGTTGTTGTAGCAGTTGTAGTTGTAGTTGTATTAGAAACATTAGTTGTAGTAGTAGAATCTCCATTATCTGTAGTTGTTACATCATTCTCAGTAACAGATACTGCTTCTTCTTCGGTACCACTCCAGTTAGTTTCCCATTCATTCCAAACAGTTCCAAGTACTCCATTTGCTTCTAGAGAGGATACCATTTGGTCATACATAGAATCATCATTAATTACAACATCAGGTAATACGTCAACTTCTTTCCATTCATCAGTTTCAGGCGATAGTTTTAAAACACCATTCCAAGCAAATACGTTGTATGGGTTAATAAACTCACTACCAGAAGCATAAGGCTGTTTAATATAGCTACTAACCTGATAAGGCAACATAGCTAGAGATCGGCGCTTGGTTACTAAACCAGTATCAGATGGATCTCTAATTAAGTTAACACTTGTCTCAGTAAACTTAGGACGTAAAACACCATTGGCTCTATCCATTGCGCAATTATGATCTGGGTGAGTAGTATTTGCTACGTTATGACCATAAAATCCATCAACTATAAAACCGTTCTTAAATCTTTGATTTCCATTATCGTCAAAGATCTGAGTATCTGATGCTTCTTTTTCAATTAAAGATAGAGATGTGTAATATTCAAGATTCTTAATACGCTTTTCAAGTTTACCGATGTCACGCATTGTATATCGCTTATTATCGATTTGCTTGAGTTTAACTTGTTGAATATCATACACATATCCAGGATTTGTTATGGTGTAAATAACCATTGAATCATCTGGATCTTTAGGTGGCTTAGGACTAATACTTGAAACACCCTGAGCAATTGCGATTTCACCAAAACGGGAAATATACAATTTATCGATACGAGGCATATAAAACGTCATATCAGTTTGTAATAATGAATTGACTCGAACCATTGATGTAGTACTAAATCCGCCACCAGTAGTTGCAGTAGGTCTAAAGTCAATAGCATCTCGAAGACTAAATGTACCTTTCAATCCAGAGAAATTTGGAATTGCTTCGTATTTTTCAGCTTCACTTACAACCGAATAGTTAGAAGCTTGATAGTATGAATCAACAGCAAAGAAATCGCCAGGTCCATGAGCATAATAATCAAAGTCAACTGTAAGAGCAGTGCCATTAGCAATACTTTCTCCACCAATTAACTTAATAGATCCAATACCATAGATATTATTACGTTGTCCATTATTCAATCTAAATAGACTAGTGTAATCATTTCCACTTCCATCAGTAATAGAATTAATTCGAATAATATCAGCTTTATCTAGAGAATATTCTAAAGTTCCGGTAGAAAATGTTATTGAATGATTAGATACATTAGTTTCAGTCTTAGATCGAAGTTTAACATTAGCACCAGATCGGCGTGCGGTATATACAACAGAAGCACTAGTTCCAGTTAATCCAGTAACTGTAAATGATCCGGTACCAAGACCAGATCCAACAGTAGCTACTTGTAATGTTCCACCGTCTACAGATACCAATACATCAGTTGTATTGGCTAATACACCAGAATCAACGTTAACGGTAGCAGTACTACCAACAATTGAAATACTTGTTGCTCTAAGTCTAACATCGTAAGACAATTCAACATTACTTTGAACATTACCTACTGAATCAACTTGTTTAATTGTCTTTAAAGATGTATATGGAAGCTTAAATAAAAGTGAATTGAGGCCAGCATCGAATCTTTGAGCTGTACCACTTAATAGACCGGTACTAGTTCCTAAATTAGCAGCAAAACCAGATCCACTAACACTCTTAACAGTAGTAAAATTACCAGAAGTAATATTGACATCGAAAATATAAAGACGATAATGATTACCTAGTACGGTATCAGAAACATATTCAATTTCACGTACTCGAGCTGTACCTTGATTAGTACCACTACCGCCAGTACCGCTATATAAATTAATTGTACTAAATGCTGATATATCCGGTGAATCAGTAACTGTATCTGGCTTAAGTCGAATATAGTTACCAACCAAAGCTGCTAAATTTTCTTCTTCTACAGTAAAAGTATCTGAAATAGCACGAGGCTTTGTATATTCTAAATCTTTAATTGTAGTAAGATCAATTCGATAGCCTTTAACATACGCGGTGCTTGGTTCTACACCAACATAAATTTTATCTCTGTCACCACCTTGAGCAGAAGTATATTTACCTTCGCCATCGCCGGTGTCTAAATGCTCTCTTACATCTAATAAGAAAGGTTGTACACAATAATTACCAGATTCTTCATGAGTTCTACGAGCCAATCTTTCGGTCAACGTTGTTTCATTTCTTTGAACAGAGTCAGTTTGATCTACTTTGGCAATACCATTTTTAAATTTAGCTAATAAAATTCTGTTAGAAGTTGTATCAGTTGAAAAATCTGTGTTATAATTGTCCTTAGCTAAAGTACATTTAATGGTATATCTGTTAGCACCAGGAGCTGCAGCATTTGGCGATCCAGTTGCATTATCGTACAAAGAGGAATCTTCAGCGGCAGTAACAATTTCGTCATTGATTGCTAAATATACTGAATACGTTGGAGTAGGACCATATTTATCTAAGATAAGTGATTGTGGTTCAACATAAACATAACAACCAGATATAAAATAAACACTTTCTTCTAAAACTACTTTTGAACCATAGCCTGTCGCATAGCTAATAGTTGATGGAGTTCCTGCTTCATCGATATCAGCACCAGCACCTACTCGCCCGTATCGTGTTACACCAAATGCAGAACCATCGGCATTAGCAATACTCTCAATTATTTCACCAGGAGCAAATCGGCTTATGATATTATTAACACCACCTTTCTTAGTGTATTTTATATAAAGAGTATTAGGTTCGTTTCCGTCAAGAGCAACTACATCAATAACTTCGGCCTCAACCTGATTTCCATTACGAGCAGTTCCACGAATAATAGTTCCAACAAATTCATCAAAGTAATTAGATGTGGTATATGGTACAGAATTATAAGTAAAATTTTCTTCAATCTTAATATAATCTAGACTAAACTCTTCAGTTAATTTACCACCAATAACAGCATCACCGTCTTTAAAAGCATATTGACCAAATCGATCAATCTGCCCTTGAAGCATAGTCTGTAATTGAGTTAATTCACGAGCTTGTACTGAATACCCAGGTCGAAACAAAATTCTTTGAAAGCCTTTTGATTCATCATAATCGTCAAAATACGGTGAAGAAGGATGATTTTTTACATTTGTAATTGACATATGTGTCTACCTTAAAATTCAATTATCAGTTTAATATCTTCAATCTGATTTCCAGTTGCGGGTCTATTAATTGGATTTCTATTTTCTAAGAAAATAACTTGTCCCGATCCTGCCGCATACTCTGGATTTCCTAATGTATCTATAGTTTGAATATTTGTTGAACCAGCATTAACACCAGCAACAATATCTAAAGATTCACCAGCTTGGAAATTTCCATAACCAGTTTTGCTATTTTGGTAATAGTATATAGTACTTGTAGCACTATCATAATCTGCTACATAAGCTAGAGCACCGGTTGTTTGTCCTTGGACAACATTGTCTTCTTGAGGAGCAGTAGAAGGAGAACCAGATAGTAACATAGATTTAGTAGCACGTAATGTATTTGCCGTTGCGATATTAGTAGTACCAAAATCATACGGGTTTCTAACCAGAGTGATTTGTCTAAAATCTTGTCCAATAGCAAAGTCACCATCTTCTGATCCATCTAATCTTGCGTTAACACCGATAAAGAAAGCACCAAGCTCGCGAACTGGATCTACACCATGACCAGAAGCAGGAGCAAGAACAGCTCGAGCTGATGCATCTGATCCACCGCCACCGCTAAATGAGATATCAGCTACGGTATAATTGGTGCCTTTTGTATCAACATCAATACTTGTTACAACACCGCCTGCGACATTAGCAGTAGCAGTAGCACCTGTTCCGTCACCAGTAATTGTAACAGTAGGAGCAGAAGTATATCCTGTTCCGCCATCAGTAACAACAATTCGTTCAATACCTAGATGAGTAGCAGAAGCTGCTGAGTTGATTTGAACCTGCTGTTGGTTATAATCTACATCCTCTTCAGCCAATAGAGGAGAAGTAGCAAGTGTTTTGACAGGCATAAATGAATTTGTCAAGAACTTTTCAGAATCTTCAGCGGTAATGGTGTACATAAATTTCCATACATAACCATCAGCAGTTGTTTCTTGAGGATCAGTTCCAATATGTACTGGCTTTTCACTAACAGCACCACCGCCAGCAACAATACACTTATAAACTTTAAATTCGTCAGTAACAACATAGAATCTTTTATCGTAAATATCAGTATCTGAAGAATCCCATGCAACATATACCTGACCAACTGTCCAATTGTATCTTGGTACTACATGAGAAGCTGAACCACCTTCAATCTTTTTCAATCCTATAAGATTTTGTTGAGACTCAGCGATATCATCATAATGATCGTTTGGCACAAATGGAATAGTATCTGTTAGATCACTAATCGTATTTGACCAAGCATCCGCTTTACCAATTGCTACGTAAAGACTATTACTTACATCAGCGATATCTTCTTTGAAGTTTTCCGCGTTTAAAACTCTAAATTGAGTTGTTACTATGGCTGTCATTGCTTTTTCCTATAAGTTTATAACCGAAGAAATTAATCTAGATTTACAAAAGTGCTTGTGTTATAGTTATTTATAACTGTTTCTCCGGTGTTTTTAATTGATAAATTGCCCCACATTTCAATAGGTTGGTTTTTATAAAACTGAGCTTGTGAATCACGCGCATCAGTTTGTGTTAATGAATAATAGTTATTATTAGGATCTAATGCGCTAGAATTATCAATAAGATTTAATAATAGCATCAATACCATTTCAGTATCTTTAGCACGTTGTTCATTAATAACAGGACTTGCAAGTCTGAGCAACGGCTCTTCAATATAACCAGATCCAACATTTGTTAGCGTAATATCTTCAATCTGAGAAGGCACTAAATACGCTTCAGCAGTAGCTGCTACACTTGGATTGCCTCCAGTGAATGTAACTGTTGGAGTCTTTTTATATCCAGATCCTGGATTATATACTGTGACACCTTCGACTCTACCATTCGCATCGATACGTGCAAACCCTTCAGCAGTTGTGCCACCAACGTCATCGGGAGCACTAAAAGTTACTGTTGGCACAGATTGATATCCGCGACCATAATTGATCATATCTACAGTATCTATACTCGTATTTACTAATGTAAATTCTGCTTCTGCATTTACATTCGTTTGGAGTAATACACCATTCTCGTCTGTTTCGGTAGGAGCTGAGAATATTATTTCAGGTGGTTTTCTATATTCATTATAGTTTTTATTGCCAATAAAGACATTAGCAATTGTTCCAACATCAACATTTCCAGCAACTGATGCAGCGGCTGCAGCATAATTAGATCCACCACTATTAACAGTAACAGTATCAATTCTACCAAATTCATCAATTGTACACGATACAGAGGCATCAACAATTGTTTGTCCTGAAGTTGGTATACCTGTAACAGTAATTGTAGGAGCCGAAGGATAACCCCAACCTGGATCTAAAATTTGTGCCGATGATACTGATCCATTACTTACTATCAATGATATTGAACCTGATTGATGACTACGTGCAAAAATGAATGGTAAATATTCTGCTGCAAATGCTTCAACAAGTAATGGCAAATCTTCGGCACCAAGTAAACCTGGCTGAATTCCGGGCATTGACGATAAGGTAAATCTTCCAAAGCGCGGATAAACATTTACAAATTGATCTATGCCAAATTTATTAACTGTTACTCCCTTATTATTATCTCCAAGTTCAGATCTTAAAAGATTAATTGCAATCAAAATTTCGCCAAAGAAAATAAATCCAGCAGGGTGTACAAGTCGATTATAGATATCTTTCCAAGTGTCTAGGTTTTGACCTGTACGAATCAAATAAGAAAACTTTTGATAAAAATATGAATCATGCAAAAATGTATCGTTATTAGACAAGAATCCTTTCTTATCTAGATATTGTTTAAGGTCATTATCCCAATTACCTGATGAAGGTATGAGCGTTTTTTCATATGGATAATCTACCGTTACTTCGTCATCAAATAATAGTCTAAAAAAGATCTCAATAGAATCCGTTGAACCAC
>Ga0222719_10002767_pt1 | contig 15815 bp, 15 predicted proteins | sample C33_34DmetaG_FD_165039 | JGI IMG/M metagenome (GOLD analysis project Ga0222719, IMG submission 165039) | Estuarine water microbial communities from San Francisco Bay, California, United States - C33_34D | ecosystem: Environmental > Aquatic > Marine > Unclassified | place: USA: California... | reverse complement strand
CCGTTGAACCGTGGCGCGGCGAGATCGTCGCGGAGTTTACGGAAATAGAAAGCGGCAAGAAAAGCGACCGCCCGGAACTAGCGCTTGCCCTCGCCGCGTGTCGGGAAAAGGGCGCAACGCTGTTGATCGCGAAGCTGGATCGCTTGGCGCGCAACCTTCATTTCGTTTCGGGCCTGTTGGAAAGTAACGTCCCTATCATGGCGGCGGATATGCCAGAAGCGGACCGGACATTCCTGCAAATGGCGGCGGTGTTTGCCGAATGGGAAGGCCGCAAAATCAGCGAGCGCACTCGCGCCGCCCTTGCTGCCGCGAAGGTGCGTGGCGTTACGCTTGGTTGCCCATGCCCGGAAAAGGGCGGCGCGGCGACTAAACGCAAGCGCCTTGCCGCGTCCGCGCGTGTGGCGGAAGGGGCGTTAGCGGTCGCGCGTCCGCTACTGGACAGGGGCGCAAGTCTGCGCGAAATTGCCGCCGCCCTGAACGGGTCTGGAATTTCAAGTGCAATGGGCAAGCGCTGGCATCCCGCCAGCGTATCCCGATTAATCGAAAATCACGGAGGATAATATGGTTGGAAAATTAACACCGGACGACATCATCAGCGCGAGCGTTGTGCCTGCGCTGCTCGGCTATAGTAAGTATATGACGCGTAATCAGTTGCTTGAACGCTGCATAGCGGCGGCGGAAGGTACGTTCGTCGATACCTTCACGGGCAATGAAGCGACGTTTTGGGGCAATGAACTCGAACCCGTGATATTGAAAGTCGCGGCGGAGCGTTTGGGGCTGCAAAATTTCCGCGACGATTTTCCTGCGGCGTATTCTCATCCGACGCTTCGCATGGCCTGTAGTTTAGACGGGTTGGGAGAAGGGCGAGGTACGATCAGCACTGACGAGGACAGGGGCATATTCCTGATGAACGCTGACACGATAGACCTGACCGGGCCTGTGATTGTGGAGAGCAAAGCTACACGCTCGCACTCTGAATCCAGGCCACCGTATGATCGCGGTCCATTACAGTTGCAGGCGCAGATGATGTGTACAGGCCACAAGGTCGGAGCCATTGCGACGTTGTATCAGGGGTTGGACTTGCGCTTGTTTGTGTATGCTGCTGACCCGGACATACAAAGCCAAATAGCAGAAGCGGTTGTGGATTTCGAGCGCCGCAAGGCGGATGTCGATTTCTATCCTGTGGAATCCAGCGACGACGCCGCGTCTGCGTACAGCACGGTCGATAACGACGCGCCTGAACTTGATCTGTCACGAGATGAAGACGTGGCGGACGCATTGCGTGAGCTTGTTGAAGCAAGGGCGGACAAGGGCGCAAGTGAAGCGCGTATTGACGCGGCACAGGCAACAATCATGGAATATATGGGCGCTCATCCGAAGGCGAAAGGGTTGGTAGGCAATCGCTCATATCAAGTCACTCGCCCAATGCGTAGTTATAACGCAAAGCCTGAGAGAATAGTGCCTCCAAAGGACGCATATACTGTTCGCCAAAAGACTTTGACGATCAAGGAGATATAAATTTAATCGTCACTCCTTGGCTCCTTTAGCCTAGTCTGTTAATGACCCCATTGACTATAGGAAGACGATTCGGTAGGATTCTGTGTCGAAATCACTTTCTATCCAGCGTGTGAGGTCAAATGCCACGCTGGTTACGACATCAGGCCACGGCTCGAACCCGTGGCCTTCGTCGTTTAGATCAACTATTCAACCTCAACCAGCTTGTATCTCTTGCCATTCCTTTCACAGTTTCGGGACGATTACAACGGCTCGCGTTTCAGCATCGACATAAGCGATTCTAACGTCCAGCCGTTTCTGGACATCAGACCGTGGGCGATAAATTCGCGTGGCTTTTTTACGACCCGGATTGATCCGTTTTTTGTCCGACTTTGAGTCGAGCAAAATAATATTGCCAGCCTCATTTACGCAGATCAAATCGGCTGGTCCCTGGTGGGCCAAAGGTCGATAAACAAAATAGCCAAGGCGCAGCATATACTCGGTTAAAATTGCCTCGCAGACCTGGCCCAGTTGTTGACGGCTATCCGGCAAGCGCGGCCATACGTTTTGCCAAACGCTGCGCCCGTTCTGGCGTCTGCTCTGCCCAGCGACTGTCGAGCATCTCCTGGCTAACACCGTCCCAGAACCTCTTTTTCACCAGGTCATGCGTGTTATGAAACTTCATAAAGCGGCCAAGGCCCATTTGAAAACACATGTTCGCGAGAATTTTCTGGACCTCGTCAGGCAGCTCGTCAAAGTCATCATGAACAATTTTACAATCGGCGATGGTGCGCTTGATATCTTTGTCGAAAAGTTCGTTCACGCGCTCAACAGACACAGGAGTTCCGACAGCTAGGTCGTACTCGGGGTCCACTCCAGCGATACAGAGGTGTCCGATGCCCATTGTTTTATAGCCAATATGGTCCCGGTATATTTCGTACTTCACACCTTCGTCGGCAGCAATTTCTTCGCGTAGTTCGTCTAAATTCATTTCGCTACCCCTTTGACCTTTTCCCAGCTACGCAATCCACCAAGACCCAGCATCCCCATCAGAACGGGCATTAGCTCGCCCAAATCCATTTTTGGCAGGTCGATTAAATATCCAGACTGCGCTAACCCAAAAACTAAAATTGGCTGGAGGACGTAGGTGTACATAAGAGCAACGCCACACGTCCAACCGATGAATGGTCTCCACCCAGCGACAAACATCGATCTATGCGCAGCCTCGACTTTGTTAATGCCAAGCTGCGCTAGATCGACTTGGGCTAGGCTATCGGTCAGCTTGGCTTGAATTTCTCGCTCTGCCGCTGCTCGCTTTTCTTTGTCTTCCGGCAGAAAACGCCCAGCGACTTCCATCACGGACGGCAGGACGGCAGAGAGCAGCCCAATCATTTCCACCTCGCCAATAAAATGATTGTGATAGTGACCAAGATGATTATCCCAAGCTCACCCGGCGTGAACGCCAACGGCGGCATCATCATTTTTTCACCTGCGCGAATGAAGTCGCGCCGAAATAGACCGCCACCAGTCCCGACAGCCCGTAGAAAATGGGGCCGATGGGCGTGTTGGTGTAGGCGGCTGGGTTGAACAAGACGCAGAAAACGGTGACTGCCATGAGTGCCAGCGCGGCCCAGCACATTAAACGGCGGTTGATTTGGTACGCTTTTTTGTCGGGTATGTTGTCTTCTGCCATGATTATTTTCCTTTCAACAGCGGGTTATCGAGGGCGCGTTGAAGCCGCTTATTCAAGGTTGCTTCAAGCGCGTCTAGCTTTTCATCTACGCTAGAAATTTTTGAATCAAAGCGCTGGCTCGCACTCGAAATAATGGAGCGCAGGGTTCTTTCAGCTTGCCGCATTGCAGCGCGAGTATCGGCATCCGCTTGGCGGGAGCGGCGGTCTACAGCTCCGACGGTTTTGTAGAGTTTTGCAGCATCGCTTCGTTGGTCATCTCGAAGATCGCGAGCAAGCTGCTGTATCTCGCCAACGCGCAAACGGACCGACGCCATCTCTTTTCTGACAGCATCAACGGTCTCGTTCTGCACTGCCAATTCCTGCCGGATACCCGATAGATCAGGGGCAGAATAACTAGCGATCTTTGCCTTCATCGACTCGTAGTCTTTATAAATTTCAAACGCGCCGTAGAGACCCCCGACGAGCGTAGACAGGGCCATAACGACGGCGACCATCTTGCCGCCCTTGAATTTTACGCCTGCAAATTCAACCTCAGCCATCAGCGTTTCCAATCAAGTTGAACGAGCGCATCCATCGCCCCGTTTGAGCTACCGAATAGCGTGTAATTTTGCATTGGGTTAGCCAGACTGCGGTCGTCTCGCATTGATGTAGTCGGCATGGTCACCACGTCAACCAGCGCATTACCTGTCTCAATCCTTGGCGCGATCATCCCCATCGCTACAAGCATCGTCGTCTGCGCCGCTGCTGAATATCTTTGAGACGGGGCGATCTTCGCCACTACTTTCTGCGCTGCCGCTTTGATTCTCTGCTGCCGTGTTGGTGGTGCAACTGCTGCTGGCGCGGATTCGGGCGCGGCTTCTGGCGCTGCCTCGGTTGTTTCTTCTGGTGATGACGGTGCCTCCGGTTCAGCCGCTGGTTCAGGTGCCTGTTCTATTTGTGCCTCGATAGTCGCCTCGGCTTGAGCTTCCTGTTGTTGCTGTTCCGCAGCGGGCGCTGGCAGGTCGATTTGGATTGGCACAATTTCAGGAGGGGCAGGCGGAGCTTCTGGGGCAGCGGCAACAACGATAGGGGCCGGTGCTGCCGGTGGGGGAGGCAGGGCAACAGGGACGACAGGGGTGATATCTACAGGAGGCGGGGCAATCGCAACTTGCTGATCGACCACCGCAATCTGGTCAAGTATCTGTTGCTCGATCACGTTTTGATAAGTGAAACTAACGCTTGGATTGCTAAAAACGGGGCCGTACATTCCGCTGTGATATCCAGCGTCAATTCCGAACAATTCGTAGGAGCCGGTAAGTGTGCCATAGTTATTAGGAGACACCGTGTCTGTGAAACTGAAAGATCGAAGACCACTGAAGTCAAGTTCAATTCTGTGCTTAAACTGTTGAACTAAATAGTTATCGTCGAACAGAGATAGCGTGAGAGACGCGATGTCTCGACAGTCAGAGTCCTGTGTGATTGTCGCACACGATGCCAAAACCGCATTTGACGAATGCGATTTTACTGTGAAACTTGAGTTAATATCGAAGCCGCGATTAACCTGATCCTTTGTCAGAGGAATATCGCCTGCCGCAGTATAAATGCCACCACCGTTTTTGGCGTTACCCGTGCCGCCGAGGCCGTCCGTTGAGCCGCTTGTTTCAAACTCAGAAATTTTTGGCAGTAGGTTGCCGGTCGTGACAGTCTCAGCAACCGCCGTCGAACAGAACAAAAGAAGCGTTGCCAACCAGCGCGTCATTCACTGTCCTCAATTTCTATTTCAACAATTTTCTGAACGCGAATAACCGCGCCAACAGGAGCGCGTTCAGGGTTCTTTAGCCAAGCCTGTTTTGCAGCCTCACCAATCTTACCATCTCGCGGGCAAGTCGTGCCTGCCTCCCACATAGCGTTCCAGACCCGCGCATCTTGGCACAGCAGGCTTATCCCGGCGACCTTCAGGCCCATACCGTAGACAGCGCGAGCTAGCTTTATGCGCTCACAGTTCATGTCACGCGTCGTCGTTCCGCCTGACACACCGAAGACGCTTGTTTGCATTGCTGCGCTTGAGCCGGTCTGGCAGACATCAGAATTGTTGACCACTATCGATGGACTCGACGCGGTGGGCGGTGTTTTGTCCACGATTGTGCTGCTGCTGACGGTCGCGCTTGTCACCGTATCAGCAGCACGCAACACATCTGTTGTCACCAGAAAAATGATGACAGTCGCAAGAAATGATAGCGCTGCTGCTAAAGTTTTGTACGCCATCGTCGGTACGTTTTTGTTTCGCGGATGCGGATGACCGTCCAGACAATACTCAACAACGCAGCGACGGCGGGTAACCAGTCCGCTAAAGTTGCGCCGACAATTGCAAAACTCCCAACATCAAAGCCTGCTTTAATCTCCTCGCTCATGGCGCGAGTTCCGGCCAGTCATAAAGAATACCGGACTTATTACCATCTACATCCCAAGTTAGAAAAAGCGCAGCTACGGCAGCGGTATCAGCAGCGCCATCTATCGCACTCTCCATTGCTGTAGCTTTAGTGCGGATAGCATCACGCCATGTTGCGATATTACTGTGGATAGCCGTACCCTTTTCAGACTTGCGGACAACAGCCCAGTCAGTCTGTGCGAGTAGCGACCCCTGCTGCGCCTTGACCTCTGCGATCAGCGTAGATTTCACGCCGAGCGTGACGACCTGCTGTCCTTTTTCATCGAGCAGAGGGTCACCGTTTTCATCGACCTCGTTGATATCGTCCAGAGACTTAGGCGTGGAGTTTACTGTGCCGTCATCGTTATATGACCAAGTGTACAACCGGCTGTCAGGGTGTGGCTGTTGCACGATCTCGGTAATGCCGTGTGCTGCTTTTTCCGCAGCAGACCAAGTATACCAATTAGCAGGGTGTTGGATACCGTTCTGATCGGTCCATGCCTTACCCGGTCGGATGGTCTGTGTGCCTACTTTGTAGATGGTCGCCATGTCTTGCTCCTTATCGGGCGTTAGCAGTTTTTAGGGGCGCTTCAGCGAATGCGGCAAATACGTAAGTCGCACCGCTTTCACTAACTCTAGCTGCACTGCTTCTAACTTTGAAGCCGTTTGAAAGAATGTCAATTTCCGCCGATTGGCTAAAGAATGTCGTAGCTTCCGCTTGACTGGTGTTGGGCAGAAGCTGAAGGTTCGTGACGTTATAGGGGTTGCGTGTGGCGTCCTGAATGATCCAATCCCGTGACGAAGTATCTGCCTGCTTGATCATTACCCACGCAGGTTTGAAGCCCAGATTAATCATTGGCCCATTTGCGTTTGCAGTTCCAACATACGACCCGAAGGAGCTGAAGCCCTCGACTGGTGCGAAGACATACGCAATGTATGTTCCGCCATTTGCATTCCCCTGAGCATTGGTACCTAGTGTAAATACCGACGAAGTTGGTTCTGTGTCGTTAAAGTATTCAGCACTATCAAAAGCAGTCCCAGAAGATTGTAAAAATAACGACTTTGTAGCACCAACGGCAGAGTGATAAACACCCCAGTTTGTACCAGCAGCACCTCTCTGTTTAACAATAAACATTCCCGGCTTTACACCAAGATTGTGTGCTACAGTTCTATTCACCCCAGTGCCGGAGTAGCTAACAATATCAAAACCCGGCGTTGTCCCCTCTTTCCATTGCCACGCTACATAATCCTTACTAAGAGTATTAACATTACCATTGTTTCCAACAGTAAACCCATCAGCATCGAAAGACGTTAACTTCTCAGGGAATGTTGTTTCTTCCTCAGTTGTGTTTGTGTTGAGGTCTTTGGTAGCTCCACGAACAGCGTCAAATACTTCGTGACTCGTCGATGGACTTCCTCTCTGCTTAATCCAAACAAGATCAGGTTGGAACGTACTGTTCTCAGATTGATTTACTTCAAGACCACCAGAGCCAATAGCTGTGCCGTTACCTGCATACAAGGTTGGCTGGAAATAGGCTGACGGGTCTACGATAGTCGGGGCTGGTAGTGCGGCAGTGGATAGTGCGACGAAGCCGGTGGGCGGGGTGTGGGTGAAGGCAGACTGCCCAAAATTCACCGTTGCGTTTCCGCTAAAGTCCGAATACGCAGGAACAAACCTGCCTGAAAGGCTGGTGAATGCGGCATTAGTGGTTGTACCAGTTTCAATTTCACCAACTGTTGCACTGTTCTGCCACGTTCCATCGTTGCTGAACCAAATTGCTCCGTTGTCTAAATCAAGAGCTACGCCAACAATCTTACCGGCGGTATCAAAAACACTGCCATAAGCAGATTGACTATTATTATTTTCTTTGGTGCCGTTCTCAACATAACCCCATCCATAGGCATCATCGACAAAATACTCTCCGCTTGTGATGATAAAATTGTCTACATCAACAATGCCAATAACTTTACGCGAACCGCCAGCATTAGTATTTCCATTTGTCACTTCCCAGTACCATTTACCACTAGTTACAGCAACTGTACCTAAAGAAACACCTTGTGAGGCGGAAATTGTAGACTTGAGATTACCTTCTGAAAGCGTTTGTGCTTGTCCTGTCACAGAATTAAACGTGCAGAAATTATCAGTCGGCGTATCCGTTACCTGATCTGTTGCGGCTAGGCCAGAGGAGGTCCAGTCGTTATTATTGCCTGAGAAGTCTTCTCCCAAGTCACTGGCTGTCTCGCCTGTGATGTAGAATCCATTTGTGCCGTAGCTGCCAGAGTATTCTTTCGCAATCCACTGTCCGGTGTCGCTATTGACTTCGCCAAAGCTGCTTGCGTCTAGTGATTGGCCGTCGATGAAGTGATATTCCGCCATATAGCAGTCAGAGTAGGTGCCGCCGCCGCTTGGCGTGTATCCGATCCGCTGCTGATATGCAGCCCGGTTAAAATATGTAGTGGCGTAACCAGATGCCGGATAAGTTGACGAAGAGAACGATGTGATACGCTCACCGTTCACATAAAGGCGCAGCCTGTCTGTGCTGGTTGCGTTATCAGTGTCCCAAACAGCAACGATATGGTACCAAGCAGAAGGGTCACGAAATAGCGCATTGGTTAGCAGCCCGTTACCAGTACCATTATTATCATAAAACTGTAATGCGCTGCCGTTTAATCGCAGTTCACCAGAAGCAGGACCGCCAGAATCATACCCGCAGTAGATGTTCATAAGAGAAGTGATATTTGCGCGTTTCACCCACGCAGAAATGGTAAAAGCAGTTGTATCTCCGTCGCTTCCGGGTGTGCGATATAGGTACGCCGAGTCGTTGTCATTAAACCTAATCGACTGATCAATGGTGTACCCCGCCGCAGAGGTCTTGCTGTTGCCTTGAATAATCGACATTACGCAAACACTGCGCTGGTGACGACATAGGCGTTCGTGCCGTCGTCGTAGTACGAGAGCCAGTAAGTGCCAGCGGTGCTGATCGTCGTCGCCAGATTGGCATCGCCCTTGGTTGTCGCCGCGAGACTGATCGCGTGACCGCCGCTGTTGTCGAGCAGGATGTTGCCCGACTGTCCAGCGGTGTGGTTCGTAAACGTCAGAGTGCCGGTGCCGGTGGGCGTGCACTTCCAGTTATTCGTGACCGACAAATCCAGCGACAAATCATTATCGACGGTGATCGTGCCACGCTGGCTGATGGTAAACGTCTGCGCCACATCGGTCTTTGCGGTGTCGGCGTCATACGCCTGAACGTCAGAGCCGATAACCACGCCAAGGTTCGTGCGAGCGGTTACGGCGTTGTTAAGGTCGGACAGGTTGTTCGCTACCTGAAGGAAGTCGGCAGTAGTCAACGCCGCCTCCACCCACGCGCTGCCGGTGTAGACCTTCATCACGTTGGACGTGGTGTTGAAGTACAGGTCGCCGGGTTGAAGTGCCGAGGTATCAGCCCGCTGCGTCGGGTCAGACGCGGATGGGCCAATGTACACGTCGGCGAAGTTAGTAACGTCGGTTACGTTGGCGGCCACCGTCGTTACGTCGGACGAGATACCGGCTACCGTGGTTACGTTGGCGCTGATCCCAGCGACCGTTCCGATATCGGCCCCGTCTGCGGCCACCGTCGTTACGTTGGACGAGATACCGGCTACCGTCTGAATCGCGTCGGTCGCATCCGTGCCATCCTCAATGTCGGCAAGCGTTGCTATGTCATCTGTGATGGCTGCTAATGTTGCAACATCATCGCTTGACGCGCCCGCTTCTGGGTTGCCGGTCGTCGAGTTAAAGGCGAGATATTTGCCCTTGCGACTGTCTTTCGACGGAAGCGTCATGTCGATGCTGGTCGGATCAGTAACAGGCGCTTTGATCGAACGCGCATTCTCCTCGCTGACCTGTTGGGTCATTATGATCTGGCTATCAAGCTGTTCGTTAATTGCCGTGGCGCGGAAGTCGCCTGCCGTTACGAAGTCAGTGGTGCGTTCGATGTCGCGTGATCCGACAATGGTAATCTGGTCGTCAGCGTCAGGCGTTGTCGGAACATTTGTGCCTACAACAATCGTCACGCTACCCGTGCCGTTGGCGTTGATCGTTACCGTGTAGTCGGTCGTCAGCGTAAGTAAAGTCGTATTGAAGTAAACCGCGATGTCTGTTTCGACAAGTACCTCAAACGAGAAAGCATACGGCCCCGTACCAGCGGAGCCAGTGTAGACGACGCGCCGCGTCACTGCGTTGATACTATATTCCGGCATTTGTCAATCCTATTTGGGTCCGATTATACATAAGGTTCATATCAGTCTCCACGCATTTTCTTCTGATTTGAGTTAGTTCTCATCCGTGCTGCATAATCAGGAAACTCAATGATGTCGCCCGGAAGCCCATATTTACGACCCGGTAGCTTACCCAAAGTTATGCTGTAAATCTCGTTCTTCTCGTCCCAGTTGCTTATACCGAACATTCTTCTACGAGCCACACTTCTGTATTCGCTGACGATGCTATCTACTTCATTTTGCACAACGCCGATCCGCGCCTTCATTTCTCTATTTTCGTAGAAACGGGTCTTCTCTTTGATGCGCTCAACAATAGCTTGGCCCATTGTTTTGCCGCGTATCTTTATCTTTTTGGCATACAGTTCTTTATAACGATTCTGAATTTCTACTGGCAGAACTACACCATTAAATGTTTTTCGCGGTTCGCTTGGGAAGTGATTGATAGCGGCTAACATTTCGCGCAATTCGCTTGACTTCCCTGACCTGACATACGCAGGCAATGCGACGTGCTGCGCCTCTATCGGCTCGCCTAGTTCGTCAAGGCGCGGTTTGACTCCGGTCGAAAGACCGGGAACCCTGCTGCGGAAACGATTATAGGCTTGGAAGAATGGGCGCATCCATTTTGCTGCATCGTCCGAGCCAGACGCCTCATACACTGCCCTCTCTTGCCCCAATGTGATATCGACGTTTCTGACTGCCGGGTCCAATATCCTTTCAAATTTGGCCGCGAGAGAACTGTTAGCGAGATTCGCCACTGGCATCGCGTTGCCTAGAAACGTGAATCCGGCGCGACTCGCTGTCTCAATTATAGAACGGAGCGTGTCAATATTGTCCTCTGATCTCGTATTGATCGAAGACATCATATTCGATATCTCTTTTAGCGCAGGAATGTTGGTGCTGTACTCAGAGAGGGCAGCAATAGCTGGACCCATCATTTTTTCCATTTCGCCATCGTCATATCTGCCGTATCTCTCTGCGTCTTTGAACGCAGCCGCGAGAAGGAATGGCGTATTCAGAGGCTCAAGGCGTTTCAAAGAAACGAACACCATGCCATTGAATTGCCCTTTGCCGAAAGTTACGGCATCTTTGCCCATGACTTTCTGTAATTTACGAACAGAACTTTCTGTCCATTCGTCTTTACCGAAACGAAGTGAGAACTCCTGCCAGCCTAACTGCCGTAAGTTATTGCGCTCGTTAGTGTCACCGGGACCAGCGCCCGTAACACGACCGGAGTCTGCGAATTTATAACCAGCGGCTAGAAGACCAGACCCTAGAGACAAGCGAGCAATCGTCATATCTCTATGCCTTCCACCCTTCTTCCATTCACTTTGGAAGCGAGGCGACAGGAAGTTTAGGCCCGGAACTCGCGCCGCTGTTTCATCAGCAATCTTCAAGATCGTTTTGTTAAACATCACCATGAATTTAATTTTGTTCAAGGCCTTGTTCGTTTTCCAAAACGCGCGACCTGTTTTTGTCTCCATATCCCAGCTACCTTGCAGTGTCATCATCTGGCGGGCGGCTTGAATGTTCTGTTCCACAGACGCGGGTCGTTCTGTCAGAAGTTTTTCCGCAGATTCCTGTGCTAGTTCAAGGGCCTCATCAGGAGACATAAACTCAATAGCGTCATCGTAAGTTTGTTTGGCGAGACGCGCCGCTTCTTCGTGAAGCTGCATACGCGCGACAACGCCGCCTATAAGTTCATCGCCTGCGCCTAATGCTTTGAACGAGATTGAGTAGCCCGTACCCATTGCGTCCAAAATACCAAGCATTCCTCCTTTTAGCCCGCCTGCGGCGCGAGTAGCAGCTATTTCTTCTCCGAATAGATATTCGGATTTGAAGGGGTTTCTGCTAACGCCCAGCTTTCCTACAGCCTCGCCCTCTTTGAGTTGTTTACCCATCAGGACAAAACCATCGACTATGCCCGAAAGAACGGCATGGTTTCTCGCATGGATGTCATCCATGAAGTAGCGATCTGCGTCGTAGTCCTTGCCGAAAGTTTTCGCCAATCGTTGACGCATCTTGCCAATCGGTATGGATATCAATCTCTCTGAATAATCCATCCCGGTGAATGCGACGTTAGCTGCGAGGTTATACAGATGCGTTTCGGGATTTGATAAAAGCACAGACTGTGCGCTGTAGACCATCGCGTCATAAACTTTCCAGCCGAAAGACCGCTGCAAAAGTTTGTTCTTTCTTCCGCGTCCGCCTGATTTCTCTCCTACTGAAATGTACTTTTCAGCCAAGGCGCGTAGATGATCCTCGCCGCCTTCGTTGTCGAGGGCAGACCTTATCTCCTGTATAGACACCTCGTCGCGTCCAGCCACATTTTTGAAGACGTTCATGGTACGCGCTACGTCACGTTTAGCGTTAGATAGCGAGTCCATGATGATCGTGTGCTGCGCTATGGCCTCACGCAATTCTAGTTGGCCTGCTTCGTCAAGCTCGCCATCGCGCATCTTGAACATCATTTCGTCCAGCTTCTTGGCGCTGACATCGTGAAGACTCATCAGCCCGGCAAGATTTACAGCGAGTTCGTCGTTACCAACCGCCGATTCCATCTTCTTGCCGGAGAGAATACCCTTCAATGTTTTCTGCGGCACACCGGCCTTTACAGCTTCATCGTATATGCTTTGGATAGTGCGCGTTTTAACGTCAGGAAGTTGCGCCGCTGCTGCCTGGACAGTAGCCGCCAATCCATCGTCATCATAGAAACGCGTGTTGATAGGACCGCGCACAACGCCAGCAGCTTTTTGCGCCGTAGTCGGAGAAGGCGCAGCGCGAGGTTGGCCGACCTGCTCCTCACGCGCCTTGATAAGCGCATCGACTTCTTCTTTAGAAGCTGGCTGATTTGCGGGAGAAGGTGCCGCTGTTTCCGGCACGACTTCCGTAGAATCTGGCACCGTATCGTTACCACGAAGCCCCATTTCAGCGGGCGCTTCTGCTTCGCCCTCCACAACATTTAGGTCAGGATTGGCGTCAAGGGCATCTAAATCCTCAACTCCGTCCATGTTGGGCGTGGTTGCTGCGTCAGGGGATTTGGCGCTGCTGTCTGGCTTGACCGTGTATTCGGTAGCACGTTTCCCTTCAAGACCCTTCAAAAGTTCCTTGACGCCAGCACGTCCAACGCCAGCAACTTGAATACCCTGTTCTTCCAGAGCGCCTTCTAGGATTTTGCCATCGTCTTCTGTAAGTGCCATTATTGCTCTCCGGTGTTTCTAAGGAACATCTGTTGCCACGTCTTGTAGGCGTATGTTTTCACTAATCCCCTTGATCGCCTGACCAGCAACTTCTGCACCCTTCACCAAAGCAGGACCGGCGGCTGCACCTATCGCAGTTTGAATCCCCACATCTAAAGCGCGATCTAGCAGCGGCTCCTCAAAGCCAGCTTGTTCTTCGATAGCGGCCTCCGCCACGGCAGGCGTCCCAGTGGCCGCGCCTCCAACGACTGCTGCTGACGTTAAGGGTCTCTCTGCCATCTTACGGATCAGGCCAGTAATACCCTTCATGCCCGCTTTACGCGCCACCATAGTCGTTATGCCGCCAGCAATTATACCGGGGTCTGTCAACAGATCACGGATAGCGCGATATGTTCCCGACGCGGTGAAGTTTGGCAGGCGCTCGTACTGATCGAACAGATAAACCCAAGACTTCGCGTGTTGGCGAGAGCCTGACGCCATCATCGTTGCTGCCTGACGCGCCATACCGGGGCGTATCTCTATACCCGCCACTTCCCCGGCAACCGGGTTGGCGAAGTTCCATGTGAACGCTGACATGATATTGATGCCGTATTGGTGAGCCTCATCATCATCGCCGTTGAACTCATTTCCCTGCATAAGTTCATAGACGATCTTCGAGTTTTCAATAAACCGAGAATCGTAACGCAGTTTTTCTTCCGTGATCTCAACTTCTGGATCACCACCAAAACGCGGCGGGCGGACATCACCTTGGAACGCAGCAGAAGTTTTTGCATCGTGAATCTGTGAAAAAATATCAGTCATCTATTCCGCACAAGGTATTTGCGTTTATAGGTGTTAAGGTCACGTATGATATTTTGTTTAGCCTGACTTGAGGCTTTAGAATCTTTAACCGTTTGTATAACTGTTTCAAAATTTTCAAGAGTGATAACATTTGGGATTGGGATTTTAGCGAGTTTTGCGGCTTTAATATTTTCATTAAGTTCATCTTCTTGAGCCTTTTGAAACTCATACAAAAAACCATCTTTAACCAGTTTTTTTGCGATTTGCACAAAAGATTGGCCCTTGCCTTCCTCAATAGCATTTGGTGTGTTTATGGCTTTGTATCTATCTTCTAGTTCTTCGGATGCCTTTAGAAGCAAAACACCTTGAGACTCACTGACAGAAGCCAACTCTCCGATGAGACCCATGCCTGTCTTCAATATGCGTTTTGCTTCTTTGTAATCGACATCACGTTCTTTTTCGAATTGGTTTTCTAATTTTATTTTGTCGTCGGTTGTCAAATCAAGACTATCTAACGCTCGCCTCAAATCTGGAAAAGTTCTGTACTTGCCGTCTTCAATGGCACGGAAGATTTCTAGGTAATCATTTTTTGAACTTACGGGCTTGGGATTGCGCCTATCTTCTAGCGCCCTTTGATCCTCCCTGCCTATGTGACCGGCAGCGACATCTCTTTCGTATTGAGCGCGTCTCTCGACATATTCCTTACTATCTTTAGGCAAATCGTAAAGGATGTTGTAATTACGTTCAGCATTAGATTTAGATCGCGCATCTCCTTCTGTGCGTCTGTCCCTCGCCGCCTTATTCTCCGCAGACCTTTCTTCGATTATCTTCTCGCGCACAATCTCCTTGTTGTCTTCCGACAGCCCGGCGTACACGGAAGTTAGCCGACCGTAGTTGCCACTATAGACATCTACGAGACTAGGGTTCTCGCGAGAAAACTGGCGAAGACCATCTACCTTGGCCTTCTCCTCCATCTTAAAGATTTCTTCTTGAGTCTTTTTGACAAGCCCCTGATCACCAGTGCCTATCGCCTGATCCAGCAACGTCCTGCGAATAACTGCAAAACTTTGCTCTAGTTCAGGAACGGGCTTTCCGTTGACCTCAACAAACCCGCCAGCAGACGCCATAACAGCCGCCTGCATCGCAGCAGGAGCCTGATCCATAGCGTTATTAAGAGAAAGCTGCCCAGCTAGTCTGGCGCGTTTGTATTCTTTTTCCAACGCAAGTTTATAAACGGGAGCCGCAATCGTGCTTATCGTGCCGCGATAACCAAAGGACGCTTTGGGGTCAACTTGCGCTAGGATATCAGCGTGTCCGTCTATGACGCTTTGTATTTTAACCTGAACCTGGTCAGGGTTGATCGGAACATCGCTGTTAAGGGCTGCGGCGATAGCAGATATTTCGTTACGGGCGTTGGCTTCCAGTTCAGTCTTTACCTGCGCCGAAGCAGTGGCGCGAGACGCGGAACCGAATATCGTGTCTGGATCGCCAACGATCTCATCAATATCTCGCCCTTGCGCCATAGCCGCAGATATCTGATCGCTGGTTATCGGGTTCTCCATACGGAACTCGACGCCCTCTTTTTTCGCCTTTTCCGCAGCACTCTGAAAAGCGAAATCAGTCATCTTGTTTAGAGCATTCGTAATCCCCTCTGAAGGATCAACAATCCTCCTTTGAGGCATACGATAATCCAAGCCGCGTGTCGAAACAGACGGGACGGCGGTAGGAGAAACTCCTATTCTGCGATATCTAGGAAGACGTTCAGCCATTTATTATCTCTTCTTTGGCTGGGTTGGCTGGGTCGGTTTTTGACCTATTTTATAATACTTATAACCAGCCTCTCCCAATGTAGTCGCTGCCTTGAAGTAAGATTGCGTCTTCGCCACTTTGCCCTCATAACGCAACAGAGAGGCTTTTTGCGCGCCGCGATCAACCGCAAGCTGGGCTTCTTCTTCAAAGACACCCGCCTGCATTTCTCCGGCGCGGG
>Ga0222719_10002766_pt1 | contig 15816 bp, 17 predicted proteins | sample C33_34DmetaG_FD_165039 | JGI IMG/M metagenome (GOLD analysis project Ga0222719, IMG submission 165039) | Estuarine water microbial communities from San Francisco Bay, California, United States - C33_34D | ecosystem: Environmental > Aquatic > Marine > Unclassified | place: USA: California... | reverse complement strand
GTGAAGGACTCAAAGCTGCAGAAGCAGACCAATTTGAAAAGATTAAACAACTTATTCTTGTTGGTTGGATAATTTATCCACTTGGATATCTTGCACCAGTTGTTAGCTCTGATTTAGCTGATCTAAGGGAAACACTTTACACAATTGCTGACATTATTAATAAAGTCGGTCTTGGTGTATTGGTACTTGGAATGGCAAGAATCAAGTCAGGAGAAAAAGTCTAAGACTTTTTTGAATAAAATTTGATGATAGGCGGCATTGTCCGCCTATCATTTTTTTTGGGGTAAAATTCTATATGGACTTAATTGTTTTTTTTAATACATTGTTTGGCTTCTTTACTTTTGTTGCTTGGGCAATCAGCCTATTGATATTGTTTTTGATTTTTTCTAAAAAAAGATTTTCTAAAATAATAAATAATCAGTTTTACAATTTTGCGACCAGTGTTGCTGTCTTCTGTTCTTTAGGAAGTATTGTTTATTCTGAGGTAGTCGGTTTTATACCATGTAAGTTTTGTTGGTATCAACGATATCTTATGTATCCAATTGCTTTATTTTTAATTATTGGTTTATTTAACAAATCATTTCTAAAAGCAGGATATCTTAGCATTATTGGTGTTGGAATTGGCATCTATCACATATATTTACAAAATGGTGGTGGTGGAGGTGGCTCTTGTGCTATTGATGTACCTTGTAATTTAAAATATGTTGATATATTTGGGTTTATAAGCATACCTGTTATGGCAACTACAGGATTTTTAACTATATTCTTATCTTTGCTGTATTATGATATTTCGAGAAAGGAAAACGTTGAATAAAAACTTCATTATCGCAGGAGCTGTAGTTTTAGTAATAGGTTTAGCTGTTGCAATTGGTGTATCTTTAGTTGATGAACCATTAGATGGTAATCTACCTCAAGGTGAGACTACGATTACAGGCCAAGGTTTACCAGAATATTCTGGAGAAAATGATGACAATGTTGCAAGGGGTCTTGATGCTCCTATATTTTCAGGGCCAAATGAAAACTCCGAATTAGTCACTCTCGAAAAAGATGGTAATGCAAAAGTTCTTATATTTTTAGCTCACTGGTGTGGTTATTGCCAGAAAGAAGTTCCAATTGTGCAAGAGTATATTGATGTTATTGGTATTCCACAGGGTGTAGAAATTATCGCTGTTGCTACATCAATCGATAGGTCAAGAGATAATTACCCACCACATGATTGGCTCGAGAGTGAAGGCTGGTCGGAAACACAGATTTACGATATAGATAGAGATATAGGTACAGCTTATGGTGTTAACTCTTTTCCATACTGGGTGTTTTTAGATAAAGATTTAAAGGTTGTTGCTAGAAGAACAGGAAACTTACCACAAGATCAAGTAGGACAATTACTTATAGCCTTAGCTAATCAATAATTTCCAACTCTGTAAGCATATTTATTTAGTAAAAACTGCCAAGTAAACAAAATTAAATATACCCATTCTTGTAATTTTAAGATCTATAAAATCTCCTTTTCTCAAATGATCTTCTGGCTGAGGGTAAAAGTCTAAAGACTTATAAAGAAATCTGTACTCATTTAAATTAAATGTAACGAGACCAATCAAATGCAGAACTTTAAATGTTCCAATTTTATGTAAAGTTCTGAAGAAGGGGTTTTTAGGTCTTGTCATATCAAGTAGCACAAACTTTCCACCATGGCTTAAGACTCTATATACTTCATCAAGAGCTTTATTTGTATCTGATACATTTCTCCATACAAAACTACAAAAAACATTATCAAAACTATTGTTTTCAAAAGGCAAGTTTTCAGCTGAACCGAGTACTTTGTGTTCAAATGCATTTAATTCAAGCATTTTTTCATCTGGGTCTATTGCTGTAGTCTCATAGTTGAGAAGCTGTTTATATGTGGCACCAGTTCCACTTCCTAAATCAAGGACTGAAGTACCTATGAGATTGCTCACTGCTTTTACTCTCCAAGATTTATCAAAACCAAGGGTTAAAATAGTATTAATTAAATCGTAGAACTTATATATATTTGAAAAGTTAGCTTTTTCAGACAATTATAAGATATATGCTACAGCTAAGAGGATTCCTGTTAAGAAGTGAATTCCAATTGTTGAAACGTTGACCAATAAAAGCTCATAAGGGACTTTTTGTCTGTCCGCTTCTGGATTGTTCCATTTGATCATCCACTCATCAGCCATTTTAAAAGCTTTCCAAACGAGAGCTAGTGGAGCAAGAGCTATAAATGCATAAACTGTTCCAATATCTGTAAATAAACTTAAAACTCCTATAAAAGCTATCGCAATAAAAGCTTCTACCATAAACTGCTTGTACAGTCTCATTGGCTTTTCAAGTTTCATCCACTCACCTTGTTCAGCTGTTCTCACCACCCAAGTATTTTTCCCCACTGCTGCATCTGATGGAGCATCTTGAAATTGATTTATCCAGACTATAAGCATTACTAATATTGCTATAGGGATTGAAGCAACTAGAGCTTCAGCCCAGTTCCAACTCGAGAGAATATTATTGTGAATTGGTGCTGTAAGTACGTAGTGCGCTCCCATAACCATAACTGGTCCAAAACCTAGGGCTATCGCTATTTCACCAAATCCCTTGTAGCCAAGTCTTACAGGATCACCTGTATAACCAAGAGCAAGGAACGTTCCAAGAATTCCAGCCCATAAGATTGGAGTATTTGCAAAATATCCACCACTTACTTCTTGATTTAAATAAAGACCAATTGCTACAGTTCCAGCAATGCTAACAAGTGCAGTAATTAATACTTGACCAGGTGTCATTAGACCTACCTGAATTACCCTACTCCCACCATTAAATGGGCTTGCAACTTTGTTTATTTCATCTGCATTTGATGTGTGGTCAAAGTAATCATTAGATGCATTCGTAGCAACTTGAGCTAATGATGCACCAGCTAAAACAAGCCAAAACATTTTCCATGACCAAGATGAATCAAAACCTGAATCTTTAAGATCCCTCCACGCTACAGCCGCGCCAATAAATATAGGAGCAAAAGTAGCTGTAAGGAACGGAGCACGGATAGTCCTCAACCAAAGTCCAATTCTCTTTAATCCTAGTTTTAAAGCCATCTTTATTGCTGATGTTTTATTGGATGGAATAGTTTTCCATTCAAATTTTTCTTCTTGATAGAAATTTACGTATTTAATTGTTGTAGGTTTCACTCTATAGTATCCAACAACATCATTTGCAATAAGAAAGTCATCTTCCATAAATTCTTTAAATGCATCTGTAGTTTCTAAAACAAGGTTGTAAGCTTTTTTCTTTTCATCTTCATCTTTTATTTTGTAACACTCTCCATCAATTTGAAGGCCTTCAATTCCTTCCTGTCCCTTTGGCCAGATTACAACATGAACACGTGGGTTTAATCTGATTTGTTCAGCCTTTCTTGTTGGGTGAAATGTAAAGAATACTAAATCTTCACCATCTCTACTAAAAAATACTGATGCACCTGATGAGTTCCCCCCGACACTAGTAGCAATAAACATTCGATCAGCTGAATCTAATACATTTTCAATTTTTTTATCTAAAACATCATTCATAGGCCTTACACTAATATGCTTGTGAAATAATGCACAAAGTCCTTTGGATTATTTTTAAATATTTAAATCATTTATGATTGGAGTACATGTTTAAAGTTTTTAAAACGCCGGAATTTAAAAAAGCTGTAAATTTTTACAAAGATGGTATAAAAGAAAATAAAAGAAGTTTTGTCATTTCAATGGGCTCAGCTGTCATTTGGTGTTTTCTAATTGTTATTCAGCCTTACATAATTAAAAGAATAATTGATGATGCGATTGTTGTAGAGAATAGACAAATTTTAATTATATTAATCTCCTTTATGCTGATTGCAGGCTATTTACGTGCTTCAACAATTGGTATTAGAAGATATTTCTCAATGCATGTTTCATTTAATGTTGAAGCAGGAATAAGGAATAGAATATTTACCCACATGCAGAAGTTGGCATATAATTACCACGATCGAGTCCCAACTGGTGAACTAATGGCACGAGCTTCAAGTGATGCCTCTCAGGTAAGACTTGCCTTTGCTATAGCACCATTAGCTACTGCGAACATATTACTTCTTATTATTTTAAGCATTACCTTACTAAGCTTGAGTCTTCCATTAGGAGCTTTAGTTCTTCTCTCTATTCCTGCCGTATTGTGGCTTGCTTCTAATTTTTCATCAAAGGCATTAGGAATTTCATTAAGAGTAAAAGAAGCAGAAGCTCAAATGACTACAGAAGTCGAAGAGCAACTCGGAGGAATTAGAGTTGTTAAAGCTTTTGGAAATGAAGACCTTGCTGCATCTAAAGTAGAAACAGCAATTTCAAGTATTTATAATACATCGTTAGAGTATCTCAATTTAAGAACAAAGTTTGTTCCCATGTTTGAATTAATACCAATGGTGATTACTTTACTTGTTCTACTTCTCGGAGGATATTTATCAATAAATAATTTTATAACACTAGGAGATTTCATAGCTTTTACACAGTATGTTTTCTTGTTGTTGTGGCCATTACGCATCACAGCGTGGTTTTTATCGGAGATACCATCAAGTGTAACTGCTGGAAATAGGATTTTAGATTTACTTAATGAGACACCAAGTATTGTTGACGGAAATTCAGATGAAACTTTTCCAGAGACAGGTAATGGGAGTTTAAAATTTTCCAATGTCAATTTTCGTTATGGTGATGAAAAAATATTTGATGATTTATCCTTTGAGGTAAAAGGAAAGAAAACAGTTGCTATTGTTGGCTCTACTGGTTCTGGTAAGTCAACTTTGGCTTATTTACTTCCAAGACTTTATGATGTTGAATCAGGAAAAATTGAAATTGATGGAGTTGATATTCATAACGTAAAACTTGATGAATTGAGATCACAAGTAAGCCTTGCTTTTGAAGAAAGCTTTCTGTTCTCAAATTCAGCTAGAGAAAATATTTCACTTGGATCGGATGAAGCTTCTCAAGAACAGATTGAAAATGCTGCACTTATTGCTAGAGCGCATGAGTTTATAGCTCAATTACCTGAGTCATATGAAACAAAAGTTGGTGAAAGGGGTTATGGACTTTCTGGAGGACAGAGACAGCGAATTGCTTTAGCGCGAGCAATATTACGTAAACCAAGAATTTTAATACTTGATGATGCTTTATCTGCTGTTGATGCATCTACCGAAGAAGAAATTAGAAACGAACTTAAACAAGTCATGTCAAATATGACTACGTTAATAATTACAAATAGGGTTCCAACTATTGAGCTTTGTGATGAAGTTATATTTCTTGAAAATGGAAAAGTTAGAGGACAAGGTAGCCACAATAAATTGATTGAAGAAATTCAAAGTTACAAATCATTATTTTTAGAAAGTCAAAAAAGTGGTTTCAAAAATGACAGATAATATTTTTTTACGTTCAATTAGGTTAGTTCCTGAGATCAGAAGACCTTTTCTTTGGAGTTCTTTGATTGCAATGGTCGGGTCAGCTTTAAGGATGATTGGACCACAACTGATTTCAAGGGGTATAGATCAAGGTGTTTTAAAGTCAAATTATACATATCTTTTAGAACAGAGCTTTTATTATTTTATCACATTAGTTTTACTTTTCTTTGTTGCAAGTAAGGCACTTCTTGCAATTGGCTTAGTAGGTGAGTCTTATGTTAAAAGTGTAAGAGAAAAACTTTTTAGACACTTATCTTCATTAGATATTAACTATTTTGAAAAAAATAAAACAGGTGTTTTAGTTGCTCGTATGACATCAGATATGCAAAGCTTAAATGAATTTGCTCGTGAAGGTGCAAGTAGTGTTATTACTGCTTTACTAACTATTTTTGGAGCTACAATTGCTGTATTTCTAGTAGACGCTCAATTAGCCCTGCTTTCATTCTTGATATTACCTTTACTCGGGGTTGCAACAAAGATATTTCGCAACCATGCTGACAAAGCTTATTGGTCAGTACGAGAATGGGTTGGTCAAGTCCTCTCATCTCTCCAGGAGGGCATTTCTGGAGTTAGAATTATACAGGCGTACTCTGATGAAAAAACACAGTTCAATAGATTTAAAAATGTCAATGATCAACACTTCAAAGCTAATATGCAATCTGCAAAAAATATTGCTATCTACTTTCCTTTTTTAGAAATTACTAGAGTGACCTCTATTGCTGTAGTTATTTGGTTTGCTTCAGTAAGAATTAATGAAGGGTCTTTATCTGTTGGTGAATTGGTAGCGTTATTGTTTTATTTAAATTATTTTTTTGATCCGCTTATACAGCTTTCATTTAACTATGATCTACTTCGCTCTGCAGGCTCTTCTTTGAAGAAAGTATTTTCAATACTGGATGAAGAACAAGTATTGAGTAAAACAGGTCACATCGAACCTCAAATAGAATCAAACAAAGTTATTGAATTTACGAATGTAGATTTTTCTTATGGAGGGGATACAGTCTTACACAATATAAGCATTTCAATTAACAAAGGAGAAAAGATTGCAATTGTTGGCGAAACTGGAGCAGGTAAAAGTACGATTGCAAAACTAGTACTCAGATTTTATTTACCAACTAAAGGGGATGTAAAATTCTACGGTGAATCATCTAAAGATGTTACACAAAAATGGGCTAGGAAAAATATCGCATATGTTCCTCAAGAAAGTTTTCTATTCAGAGGGTCAATTAGGGAAAATTTAATTTATTCAGATCCAGAAAATATAGAACTAGAAAAAGAACTTGCTGAAATAGGAGTATTGCAGTGGTTTGACAGATATGAAAATGGCTTAAACCAAAATGTAGGAGAGAGAGGTTCAAATGTTTCTGCAGGCGAAAGACAATTCATAGCATTGTTGAGAGCAGTCCTTGCAAGGAGGCAAATTATTGTTTTTGATGAAGCTACTGCAAATTTAGATATTGAATCTGAAAATTCAATTCTTGAAGCAACTGATAAGCTTTTAGATTATCAAACATCAATTGTTATAGCTCACAGACTAGAAACTATATTGAATTCAGAAAAAATAATTGTTATGGATGAGGGCAAGCTAGTAGGTTTTGATAATCATGAAAATTTATTAAATAAAAATGATATATATAAAGAACTTTTTTCGGCATGGGACTTAGTTAATTAGTTTCATTCTCTAATCTATTTTTAGCTATCTTTACATATTCTGGATTTAATTCATATCCTATGTAATCTCTATTGAGCAATTTTGCGGCAATTGCAGTTGACCCACTACCAATAAAAGGATCTAAAATTAGGTCATTTTTAAAGCTGTATAAGTTTATAAATCTTTTTGCTAGCTCAACTGGAAATGGAGCAGGATGACCTATTTTCTTTGCTCTAGCTGGACTAATATTCCAAATTGATAAAGTTGATTCCATAAACTCCTCTTTTTCGATTGTTGACTCTCCTTTGGTTGAATTTTTCATCGAATCTTTAGAGAAGACTAAACAATACTCGTGAATATCACGAATTACAGGATTAGAAGGAGAAAGCCAACTACCCCATGCGAAATTGGCATTAGCACCTTTAGATTTCTGCCATATTATTTCACCCCGCATCAGAAATCCTATTTGCAAAATTATTTCTATAAAGTATTTTGAAAATGGTATGTATGGTTTTCTCCCAAGGTTTGCAACATTTACAACTAATCTACCACCAGACTCAGTAACTCTATATACTTCTTTAAATACTTTTGTTATCATCTCCCAATAATCATTATCTGACAAATCTTCATCACTATCTTTTCCAATATTGTAAGGAGGTGAAGTCACAGTCAAAGATATGCAATTATCAATTAACTCATTCATATTTTCTGAACTTTTAGTAATAATTTGATTTCTTAATTGGGATATCTTATTTTGATTAATGATTTCTTTCAATTCTTTATCTTGAAATTTAGAAACAAAGCCTTTTCTTGACCCAGATCCAATTTTAAAATATGAAGTTTTTTTCATAACTAAATTTTACATCTTTTAAACTAACAACATGTTAAAGAGAATAAGTTTCGCATTTATAGGACTTTTTATATTAACTAGCTTAAATAACCAGCCTCACTTAGATGCTAAGCATTCAGAATTTTTAGAATCCATGGTTTTTCCAGTTAAGAATATAATGTCTCATTTTTATGACGACTGGGGAGAGATAAGAGGAAATGGAAAAAGAGTTCATGAAGGAATTGATATAAGAGCTCAAAAAGGATCTCCAATTGTTGCTATTGCAGATGGACGTGTTAACACCATTTCATATTCAGAATCTTCTGGTTACTACATTGCAATAGACCATCAGAATGGCTGGCTTTCTTTATACGTTCACTTAGATGATGACATAAATGGTAATGATAATTTAGGAGGCAGGAACACTGCATTTGCTGATGATATTTACTTAGGTGGGGAAGTTATTGCCGGGCAAACAATTGGGTATGTAGGTGACTCTGGTAATGCAGATGGAACAGTTCCGCATGTACATTTTGAAGTCAGATATATGGGAAAATCTTACGATGTTTATGATTACATTAAATCTTCTTGGGAAAGATTTGAAAGATTTATAAAATTTCCAAAAAAATTTAGTTTAAATTTATTTTAAGTAAATTATTGAATCTTTAATTTCTTCAACCTCTTCAAGCTCCAGTACCTTCTCTATATAACTTTCCTCTTCAACATATTTAATGTATGTTAGATTTTCTATTGATAAAATTTCTTGCGAAGGCTCTTTTGTCGATAGCCATATAACTCTTTTTATTGAGGAATTATGTATTGAATCTAGGAATACTTTCCTTAATTCACTGTTAATATCTTCATAATAAATTCCACAATAAGCCCCTTCTGAGGCAGTAGAGATGTGAGTATCATCTTCGATATTTCCTATAGCTTTCTTTCCTGGGAGTCTATCAATAAAATCTATTGGTAATTTATCGGATACAAAAATTCTCAAATCTTGATTTTGAATATCTAACTTTTGTAATAATTTCACATGTTCTTTATTTGTAGGATTTATAAATATTGCTGGCATGAATTTAAGATTAACTTAAAAACAGAAATAAATTAAATCAATACTTTTCCGATTGATTCAGTACCTTATTAACATAAGAGTATGGCAAACGTTGAAATTGATTTAGGTAAATATTCATTAGGCTGGTCTGATCCTGAAAAGAATGTATTTAAGCCGGAAAAAGGATTAAATGAAGACATAATTCGTAAAATGTCTGAAATAAAAGAAGAGCCTGAATGGATGCTTGATTTTAGACTAAAAGCATATAAGAGATTTTTAGATAAACCCATGCCTGAATGGGTTGCGAAAGAGAAATTAGATTCCCTAGATTTTGATGACATTTACTATTATATAAAGCCTACAGAAAATCAAGCTGACTCATGGGATATGGTTCCAGATGAAATTAAGGAAACATATGAAAAACTTGGAATTCCAGAAGCTGAAAGAACCTACTTGGCTGGTGTTACAGCTCAATATGAGAGCGAAGTCGTATACCATAGAAATAGAGAAGATCTTGAACAACTTGGAGTGATTTTCTGTGATATGGATACAGCAGTCAGAGAATATCCTGAGTTAGTTAAAGAATATTTTGGCACTGTAATACCTCCTGGTGATAACAAATTTGCTGCACTAAATTCAGCAGTTTGGTCTGGTGGATCTTTTATTTATGTTCCTAAAGGTGTTCATATTGATGACCCCCTACAAGCTTATTTCAGAATTAATGCTGAAAACATGGGCCAGTTTGAAAGAACATTAATTATTGTAGATGAAGGAGCATCTGTTCACTACATAGAAGGATGTTCTGCACCTGTTTACACAACAGATGCTCTTCATTCTGCTGTTGTTGAAATAATAGTTAAACCTTCAGGTACATGTAGGTATACAACAATACAAAATTGGTCTAACGACGTTTTCAATCTTGTTACAAAAAGAGCTCAAGCTTTTGCTAATGCAACAATGGAGTGGATTGACGCAAATATTGGTTCTTCCCTAACTGTAAAATATCCTTCCGTATACTTAATGGAACCTGGTGCTCATGGAGAAGTGTTATCTGTTGCTTTTGCAAATGCAGGTCAACACCAAGATACTGGCGCAAAAATGGTACATCTTGCACCAGATACTACCTCTTTAATTACATCTAAATCAATATCTAAAGGTGGGGGTAGAGGAGCATATAGAGGTTTAGTAAAAGTAGAAAAGGGAGCTGAAACAGCAAAGAGTTTTGTTAGATGTGACGCATTAATTCTTGATGATGATTCAAGATCTGATACTTATCCATATATGGAAATAGAAGAGGCATCTGCTGTTATTGGCCATGAAGCTACAGTATCAAAAGTAGGTGAAGATCAATTATTTTACCTAATGAGTCGAGGGCTTTCTGAATCTGAAGCAACATCTATGATTGTTGCAGGTTTTGTTGAAGAATTTACAAAAACCCTCCCAATGGAATATGCTATGGAGTTCAACCAACTAATTGAAATAAATATGATTGAAGCCGGCGCAGTCGGTTAGTAATTAGGAAAAGTCTTGAAAACTAATTTATTTGAAAAAAAATTAGAATCAATGTCATCGAGTGATTTTAATAAAATATCTGCAAAGGATGAAGACTGGAAATATTTAGGTAAAAAAATATTTGAACTTAATGATATTGAGATTGGTAGTAGTAAAGAAATACAACAGTCTAGTAACTCAGATATAGATTTTAACAGTTTCTCTTACATTGTTAATTCTGATAAGAAACATGTAAAAATAACCAACATTAACGATATCAGTAATCCTTTAATAGATAATTCCACAAAAAGACCATTTGATAAATTCAACATTGAACAATTTGAAAAAGTAACTGGTGGATTTAGAATTGACTTTCAGGATGATGTAGATGAATATTATGAAATAAATTTCCAGTCAGTTCAGAATTCCATACCGTACGTTGGAGTATGTGTAGAAAAAAATAAAACCGCAAAATTATATTTGAACCTTAACAATTCCGTAAAAGGAAATGTGTATCCGATAATTGAATTGTCTTTAAAAGAAAACTCTAATTTAGAAATTATACTTTCGGTGACAAGTCTAGAAGATGTAAACGTTGCAAACTCAATATATGCAAAAGTGCTTAAAGATGCAAATTTAAAGATGCACACTATAAGTATGGGAGGTGAGCTTTCACGTTCTAGAATGGATATCGATTTGATTGGAGATGGCTCAGGTTTCTACTTAGACGGAGTATATTTTGGTGAAGGCGCACAAATACATGACAGTCGGGTATTCGTTAACCATCTGGGAAAAAATACAAACTCAAATATGATTACAAAGGGTGTATTAGGAGATAGAAGTAGCTCAATCTTTACAGGAACAATTCATATCGCTGAGGGCGCAATAAAAACTGAATCACATCAAGAGAATAGAAATATTTTGCTTAGTGAAGAAGCAACCGCACAATCGGTACCTAACTTAGAAATACTTTGTGATGATGTTATTTGTAGTCATGGATCTTCTGTTGGGCCAATTGAAGAAGAAATATATCATTATGTAATGTCAAGAGGTATCAGTAAGGTTGATGCTGATAAAATGCTAATCAAGGGCTTCTTTAATGAAATTATTAATGACTCGAGCTGGAATATAATTCATGACGATATTGCAGATATAATCAATTCGAAATATATGAATATTTCAAAAGGTAAGTAAGTGGATAAAATTAAAACTTTGAAAACTTCAGAACTATCAATAAATAGTTCAAAAGTTATAAATCTAGGCGATAAACAAATTGCTTTATTTAACTATGAGGGAGAATATTATGCACTAGATGACATGTGTTCTCATGCTGAGGCAAGCCTTTCAGAAGGAGATGTCTATGATTGTAAAGTTGAATGCCCACTCCATGGTGCTGAATTTGACTTGAAGACGGGTGATGCAGTTACACTACCTGCAACAAAGCCAGTAAATAAATATATAGTGAATGTTGAAGATGACTATATTTTCATAGAAATGAAACAAGATGCTTAAATTAGAAAACTTAACAGCTTCTATAGGAGATGTCCAAATCTTAAAAGGAATAGATTTGGAAATAAAACCTGGAGAGCTACATGCAATTATGGGTCCAAATGGTTCAGGCAAATCTACATTATGCCATGTTGTTATGGGAAATGTAACTTATCAAGAACAAGGAAAAATTCTTATTGATAACAGTGACTTATCTGGAAAAAAACAGATTGAGAGGTCTAATGCTGGTGTTTTCCAATCATTCCAATATCCAGTTGGCCTACCTGGCGTAACCCTCAGGGAATTTTCCCAAAATATAAACAAAGATTTAAATAACGAAGAAATAGATCAGCTAGCTGAAAAATTTAGCGTAAAAGAATTTTTAGACAGGGAAGTTAATGTGGATTTATCTGGTGGAGAAAAAAAACGATGTGAACTATTTCAAATTGCTTTAACCAGTCCCAAAGTTGCTTTACTAGATGAAATAGATTCAGGTTTAGATATTGATGCAATTAAATCTGTCGCTGAATTAATTAATGCTAACAGAGATGAAAACACATCATATTTAATTGTTACTCACTATAGTAGAATTCTAAAATATCTTGATGTCAATATGGTTCATATCGTCGTTGATGGAGAAATTGTAAAATCAGGTTCTAAAGAACTTATTGATGAAGTTGATTCTGATGGATACACTCAATATCAGGGGAAGTAATGACAGACAAATTCAGAACTGAATCAGATTCCATGGGGGAGTTTCAAGTTCCTATAGATGCAAAATTTGGAGCTTCTACTGCTAGAGCTACTGACAATTTCCCGATTTCAAGCTTACGTTTTTCTAGGATATTTATTAGATCTCTTGGAGAGATTAAAAAAGCTTGTGCAGTTGTAAATGAAAAAAATAACTTAATAGATAGTGAAATGTCACAAGCAATAGTTGATAGTGCACAAGAAGTAATAGATGGAAAGCACGATAAAGATTTTGTTGTTGATATTTTTCAAACAGGATCTGGAACGTCAACGAACATGAATATAAATGAAGTAATTGCAACTCTAGCCTCAGAAAAAATTGATAGAGAAGTTCATCCAAATGATCACGTAAATATGAGCCAATCATCCAATGATGTTATACCTACCGCAACAAACCTAGCATCATTGCTATCTATTAAGGAGGATGGTGGTTTGTTAAGTAATTTAAATAATATGAAAGAAACCTTAAATAGCAAAGCTAAAGATTGGGCTGAAGTTTATAAAAATGGTAGAACACATTTAATGGATGCCACTCCAGTTACCCTTGGACAAGAATTTGAGGGTTATTCAAATTTAATTGAGAGCAGGATAAAAGATATTGAGAATTCTCTTCTGGGTGTTAGTGAACTTCCTATTGGTGGGACTGCTGTTGGAAGTGGTATAAACGCACCTAATGGTTTTGGTTCTGATGTTTCTAATGAATTACAGAACGCATTAAATATTAATTTTCAGGAAGCTGAAAATCATTTCTCACGACAAGGTTCTCGTGACGAAATAGTCCAGCTTTCAGGAACTTTGAAGACTTTGGCTTCATCATTATTAAAAATTTCTAATGATATCAGATGGATGGGAAGTGGACCTATATCTGGATTAAATGAATTAAAAATTCCAGCATTACAACCAGGATCTTCAATAATGCCAGGAAAAGTCAATCCTGTAATTCCTGAAATGATGATGCAAGTTTGTGCTCAAGTCATAGGAAATGATGTAGCTGTTACATTTTCAGGAACTAATGGAAATTTTGAGTTAAACACTATGTTGCCTGTTATGGCACACAATGTTTTAGAGAGTATTGAATTGCTAACAAACGGCATAAAGGTATTTAACGAAAAATTATTAATAGGATTAGAACCTAATACAGAAAAAATGGAATCAAATACTCAGAAAAATCCAATTTTAGTGACTGCTTTAGTTCCGAAGTTGGGATACGATACAGCAGCTGAAATTGCTAAAGAATCTATGTCCACTAATAAAACCATTAAAGAGGTTTTGTTAGAAAGAGAGCTATTATCCGAATCTGAAGTAGATGATTTACTAAATTTAAAAAAATTAATTTGATGAACAAAAATCTTGCAATCGCTTCTGATCATGCAGGCTATAAACTAAAGCAGTATTTAATTGAAAATTTTAAAGAGTTAAATATAAAAGATTTTGGCACAGATGATGAAGAAAGTTGTGATTTTCCAGACTTTGCTTCAAAAGTTTGTGAATTTGTTTTGAAGGATAGCTCTTTTAGAGGTCTACTTATTTGTGGTAGTGGTGTTGGAATGTCAATTGCTGCAAATAAAATCAAAGGTATTAGAGCTTCAAACGTAACTAATGAAGATATGGCAATACAGAGTGTCGAACATAATAATGTAAATGTTTTATGTTTAGGGTCAAACAATGTAAGTCAATCCGATTCTTTAAAAATAGTATTAAGTTTTTTAAATTCAGAAATGTCAAACGAAGAGAAATATCAAAGAAGAATAAATAAATTAGAAGATTAAATTGATAACTGCCAGATAGCCTTTATCCAGTCGTCTTTAATCTCATTTCTGGCAAAGACAACTATGCCAATAGCTCCCTCTTCGTAGACTTCCCTCATAGAAGTTCCAGTCGTGTAAACGTCATCAGCTATTAATAAAGGATCTTCCTTATTATTAGTAGAGTAAGCTTTTAATGCTTTTTCAAATGGTATCCCACCTCTTGGAATTCCTTTAACATCCCTAAAAGTTAACCTCTCACTTACAATTTTTGCTAATGCATCATAGTCACCTTCAGTTAGGGTATCACACTCTACTTTCCAAGTTAAAGGAAGCCCCGCATGTGAAATAAAATCTTCTTTTATAAATAAATTCATATCAACTTTCTTAATTTTAGTGGATTAAAACAAACTGTTCCAAAACTAACATGATCTGCTCCAATATTTTTATAGTACTGTATATCTTCAATAGAATCTATGCCACCACCGGCAATAATTTCTATTTTGGGAAAATTAGATTTTAAGTATTTTATAAATTTTGTTGTATAGGGTATCAATTCCTTTCCACTTAAGCCACCTTTTTCAACCGGAAGGGTATTGCATGCATGAATTTGTTTGAACTTAAAAGTGTCAATGAAATAGTCCAGTTCTTTAAAAGTTGTAATTGGTGAAATTTTACCTATAAACCATTCTCTTGTATCTGGAGTAAATTCTTCAATGCCTTTTGTATAGTGTTCGCCTACATTTGGACATGACAAATTAATTTCAATATTAAAATTTTCCGGTATTTTTTCAGCGAATATATTCCAATCATCTTTTTCTATTCCTGCGATGGAGAATACTTCATTTACTTTATATTTTGTAAGCCCAATTTCAACTCCAGGATTTCTTAATCCAATTTTGTTTACCCATCCTTTTTTTGTATAGCGTAAAGTTTTAACAATTTGAATGATGCGTCCAGTTCTTTTCTCAACAGTCCAGCTTCCAGAAACAGAAATTGTATTCTTCATTTTTATGTAATTACCAAACGGTGCAGCAATAAATTTTTTCATATATTTAAATCATTTATTACATAGTCGAGATTATTTCTAATAGATCTTCCCATAACAATATAAGAAGCTCCATCAGCTATAGCTTTTTCTGGAGTAGTTATATTTTTTTGGTCATTCGATAAATCATCCTTTAATCTAATACCCGGACTTACAATTAAATCAAACATACTAATCGATTTACTTATTTCTGATGGTGGGCAAATTACTCCATCTATGTTCGATTCTTTTGCTAATTCAAATTCTAAATTTACCTTTTCACTTGTTTCTAAATTGATGGCTTTACTTGTAAGAGC
>Ga0222719_10002765_pt1 | contig 15831 bp, 15 predicted proteins | sample C33_34DmetaG_FD_165039 | JGI IMG/M metagenome (GOLD analysis project Ga0222719, IMG submission 165039) | Estuarine water microbial communities from San Francisco Bay, California, United States - C33_34D | ecosystem: Environmental > Aquatic > Marine > Unclassified | place: USA: California... | reverse complement strand
TTGGAGACGACGGACCCCGTCACGCAAGAAGTGACTTACATGAATCCCAAGAACGGAGACGTGTACGAGCTCGACACCGCCACGAACACCTACATCTTCGACAACCCCAACAATCTCTCCACGCACACCATCACCGCTACGGGCACCAAATACTACAATACCGCGCATGGGCAAGTAAATGTGGATCCGGAAGGCAGAATGATTTACGTCGATCCGGAAACCAAATCCACCTACTACTCCAATCCGATATCGGGATTGGTAACCTTCGAGAACAGCAACACCGGCGAGGTGGTGTACGTGGATCCGATCACGCAATCGAAGGGCATCCTACGATCCGACGGTCACGTGGTGTTCGAAAACTCTGCGGGCGACAACTACTACGTCAACATTCACACGGGCATCGTGACGAAGACCATACAGTTGGAGAATATGAATCAAATCTTCGATCAAATGGATTGAGCGGATTCTATTCGGTTCCGTTTCCAGTACTTCTCCGCTTCGAGATACAAGGTCACGGTGATGTCGGCCGTGATGTAAATGATACGGTCCGTTAAGTATTTGACGAGTCGCTTTCGAAGCTCGTACTGTATGTAGGTAGCAAGATACAGCGAGGAGTTTTTAATAAAATTCCAGGCGAACTGTTTTATGGGATGCAAGCGTTCTCTCCATCGTCGGAACTTTCGCAACCTCCTCCGCGCCTTCTTAGGGATCACGGCTCTGCAAATCGGACATTCCAACTTATCTTTGGGTGAGTGCATCTGCCAAAGGCAAAGACACCGATTGTGAAATTTGTGCTCGCAGACCTCGGTATCGAAACACTCGTCCATGGTCAGAAAGCAAATGGCGCACTCCTGCTCCTCCATACCAGATGGTTTCTTCGTAGGGCCAATTGGTTAGATAGGTTGCGGACAAATTTGTTTAAAGAGAAGCTCCGCGCTTGATGGTAACAGTTCCCGATGTTGAGCGTGTGTTGCACTCCGAACGTCTTGTCGATACGATGCGCGAACAAACAACAGGACAGTTATCATCAGAAGCGCGCGAAGCACTTGAAAAAGAACATCACGTCGTTACGCGTTTCGGTGAACAAGCATTTGGGGCGTTCTTCGGACAACGTCGCGGATCAACAGACTAATGCGGACACTTGGGAGATCATCTCCGAAAACGCGAAGCACATTCGCAACATGTATTTGGAGTTGAAGCGCATCCAAGAGGCCGAGGAAAACTGATTTAAAATTAACCCAAGGTGTTAAACGTGGGCGAAGTGGTATTGTGCCCGAGCGGTCCAAGGGGTTGGACTCAAGTTCCAATGTACGTTTGTACTCGTGGGTTCGAATCCCACCGATACCATTCCTTTTTTCGCTCATACGTCTTCGTTGGAACGAACGTAGAGAGCTTTCTTGTGTAATCGAGTATAGAGGCCATGGTTCGGTACGTGTACACCGACGGCTCTTGCAGGGGGAACGGAAAGACCGACCCTTCCGCGGGAATCGGGGTGTTTTTCGGGGAGGGGGATCCTCGCAACGTGTCGAAAAAAATTACGGGCAAACAGACCAACAACGTGGCCGAGTTGACGGCGATCGTCGAAGCGTTCCACATCATTCGGGCCGAATTGGTCCGTGGTGTAGAGTACGTGGTGGTGACCGATTCGGAGTACGTGATCAAGTGCATGACCTCGTACGGAAAACGGTGCGCCTCGGAGGGATGGCGAAAGGACATTCCGAACAAGGAGTTGGTACGACAGGCGTATCATATGTACGAGCCGTTCGCGAACGTCACCTTCTTTCACGTGATGGCGCACACGAAGCGGATCGACGTTCACTCCAAAGGGAACGCGGAGGCGGATCGATTAGCAAATTTAGGCGCTTCGAACCACCGGTAAGCGTCTCAAATGAACTCCAACATCGACTGCGTAATGACAGCGAGCCTTTCGGGTTCGATGACGTCCCGGTACTCTGCCGAAGCGCTCTGTTCGACCTCTCTGCGCACGCGGTCTCGTAAATTTTCCGCCAGCTCCTCCTCCTTCGCTGTTGGCTCGCTGTTCATGTAGGCCTCTCGCACGGACTGCTCGGCGCTTTCCAACTTGCTTTGGAGGACCATTCCCACTTTCCGTCCGATCTCCTCTCGAATGGCCCATTCGGGGCGCATGATTTGCGCCTTTTCGTCCAATACTTCGAGGGTGGACAAAAGCCGCATGATCTTTCCGGTGCTGCACACCACGTGGTCGGACTCCACCCCGGACTCCAAGTTCTCTCGCAACGCCCTCATCATGTCCTCCTTTCGAGGTTCGTTCTCGGGGGCGTGGATGCGGTCCCACACCACCAAGAGGACGTCCCGCTCGCTCTTGTCGAATCGGGAGTGGGGAGTCGCGGTCAAGGAATCGAGCACTCGTTTTCCGTCGGAGGAGAGCGTGCTTCGCAGAGTGTCCGCGCAGCGCTGATAGGCGTCCGGGGTAGAAGGAAGGGATTCCGCCAAATTGAGATTGGTGTTGGCCGCGTTCAGCATCGCGTGGTCGTGTACGTTTTGAGAGTCGTTCCGAATGCGCTGTTTGGGTAGTTTGCGCTCCACGACGTCTCTCGCGTCCTCCAAAAGGTCGAGCTCCGTATCCTCGTGAATCTCTTGATCGAACCAAGGTGGAGACTCGGTGTAAGGCACGATCTCCCCGCGTCGATTTCTGATTCGATCGATCACCGCTCCGACGATGTCGTCCGGGAGCTGCCGATGATGCTCCTGTGCGAAGGCGTCGGGGTCGTAGCGAAGCGCGCCGATGTCCTTGATCGCGAGTTTGCACCAAGGATGGAGAGTGGGCGAAACGTTCTCCAATCCTTTGTAGAGCTTCATCGCCTCCATCTTGTTAGGAACGTAGTAGGGGTGCATGCCGACGGTGTAAATCTTCGCGATGCGCAATCCCCCCTCCTCGTATCCGCACTCCACGGCGTTCAAATAGGCCTTGATGGCCGCATGAGCGTCGGGGGGGTCGATTTCGTTCTCGTAGAGCGAACCTAATCCCAAGTGGCACGCGCCCTCCGCGTTGGTGTCGGTGGATTTGTCGAGGGCTTCCTGATAGAATTTCAAAGCCAACGTCGAGTCGGGCGCCGTGCCCGCTTTCCCGTACTGATACACCTCCGCGAGATTGAACGCCTCTTGGTAGGTGCGCTCGTCCTCCGGAACGACGGTGCGTTCCTCGATCGCTTCTTGAACGCGAGTTTTCGACTCCCCATCTTTCACCAACACGTTGTACAATATGTAAGGGAGCATGACCATCGAGAACAACACGAAAAAAATTGACAAGAGCGTCCTCAAGTCAAATTGACAAGACCTCGGCATTGTTAATTTGTATATTGGTATTATTTATAGATAATTTTACGACAAAGCATGCCTCTCGAGATGTACGACTGCGGCTTCAAGAAGGAGCTTCAATGCGACTTTCGAAAAATTCTTGGCGAGGGCAGTTACGGAAAAGTCTTCAAATGCGTTCATCGAAACGAGCGGACGGGCGACGTGGAGAAATACGTCGTGAAACACTCGTCCTCCGACGGAGGGATCGACAGAGAGTTGGAGTTCGCCGACAGCATCGAAAAGGGATGCGCTTTGAACTCGAAAATGCTGTTGTACACAAGATACGTCATTCCCATCTACCGAACCAACAAGAAGAACGCGGTGGCGCTTCGATACGCGCAGGTGTTCAGCAAGTACAAGACCGAGTCGCAGTTGCGCGACACGCTCACGATCGAACTCCTTTCCAAGGTCGCGCAAGAGTTGCACGACGCTGTGAATCATATCCATACCCGACTCGAGCTGGTGCACAACGACATCAAACCGGACAACATCGGCTTTCTCAACAACCAAGTGAAGCTGTTGGATTTGGGGCTCACCAAAAGCGCGAAAGATCCGCTGGATCTACGAAGCGGCACTGTCGGATACAAACCGCCCAACAAAACGTACGACTCGTCGATCGTGATCGACATGTGGGCGGTCGGTTGCACTTTGTTCGAAATCGTGAGCGGCAGCCACTTCTCGATCTTTTGGGCGGATTCGACCGAAGAGCTCGAGCTCATCGAGTTCGCGACCGCGGTGATTATGGAGGACCTGGTCGACACCGCCGGAGAGCAAATCGTGAACTATTTGTTGGGATACACCGACCGATTGGATTTGAAAGAGTTCCAAGACACCTCGATGATGGGATTCCACACCGCGATGATGCAGGAACAGTTCGCCAAGCTTCGCGATCGATACGCTCAAAATCTCGCCGCCTTCGCATCCAACAGTCCCGCCTTGCGCGCGGAACTCACCCAAAAAATCATGCGCTGCTTCGAGTACAGTTTCACCACGCGACGCGGGGGAAAGGGTTTCACCACGCGACGCGGGGGAAAGGTACACAGCCAACCCTTTTTGAAGATACCGGTGAATCTGAATCTCAAACACGACGCGTAATCGTGTTTGCAGAAAAAAAAAGTCCTATGTGGGACTCGAACCCACAACCTTTCGATTAGAAGTCGAACGCTCTATCCAGTTGAGCCAATAGGACTTCATATCAACAAATACGGATACCTCTTAAATCGATTCTTATTCTTTTTTTATCCTATATCGATAGACACCTCAGCGCTTACACGTCTAAATAAAATTTGAATGTTTTTATTAAATCAGCACCAACAAAAAAATGTGGACAGTGTATGTGGTTCTCGGGTTTGTAATAGTGATTTGCGTTTGCGGGGTCTACCGAATCACCGATTCGAACAACAAAGCGATCTCCAGAAGACCTTCGGAAATGATCTAACGACAATCGATATTTTAAAATGAAAATGTTTCGAGTGATACCGTTGCGATCCTTGAAACACAACGCCAACATTCAAACGCACGACATATTTCCTTTCGATCGCATCCGAATCGACTGCGTGGAACGAGTGGTACATCACGACTACACCATTTCGCCCGAATCGTGTCAAGGAATACTTCGTCCATGGTCCATGCATAGAGGCCAATCGGATCATTTGATGGTGCTTCAAGGCGAACGTTTGGTAGAACTGTATTGTCCGTCGAAGAAGCAGTCGGTCTGTTTTCGCTTGACTCCCAACAAGATATTCAAAGGAGAGACCTTGTTGTACGAGGGTGCGTACATACTCAGTTGGCCTCCGGAAATATTTCATCGAATTGTTACCAAAAAGGGAGGGAGCATCAGCGTCAACTTCACCACCTACACAACTGAAATCAACTTCGAGAACAACTTCGGTGTCTACGATGTGAACACCACCACCGGGAGCTTTATGTTGATAAGGTCGAGCGTATCGAACAATCCCGGCAAATTCGTCGAGAAATGCGACGCCCCGATTTCGGAATAAAAAAAATCGAAAAAAAAGTTTTTAGATGATTCGAGGCAATTCATCGGCTCTCATGCAGGAGTTAATCCCCTACATCCAAATTGTCAACAAAGAGGATCGCCGGAAACGCAGAACGCTCTTTCAAGACATTCTCTTGAAAAAGGCCAACTCGAAGTTGATCTTCGAGATGATCCGCAACGATCCCTTGAAGGCGAAGGCGAACTACATCTACTTCAAAACGGTGCGCCGTTCGGACGCGAACAAAGTGGCGAAATATGTGAAGTACGGATAAGTCGTGTAAAGAGATCGTTTTTTCGTCGAATCAATAGATAAACTGCCATGTCGCTCAATCCGTGCGCCTGTTACTACATACCTATGTACTTTTTGAAGGACATCGGTGCTTCGGACAACAGTTTGCAGGTGTGGTTCAACGACATTTTGAAATTGATGCTTTTGCGCGGTGCGATGGTGGTCTCTGATCAAAACAAGATTATCCACGACAACCAACTCATTCCGGTGCAAGAGAAGTTTTTTTTGTTCATCATCAACTTCAACGCCTTCATGATGTACTTCCGCGACTACATGTATTTGTTGGAGAAAGGGCACCAGTTCATCCTTTGGGTTGTGTTGGAGGGGGATCAGTTGTTGTGCGAAAAATACACCGGGCCCAAACTCCGCGATTTGGCTTTCTACGTCAAAGAAATGGAGAGTATTCGAATCCGTCCCGTGTCCAACTATTGCAGAGAGGTGCTGGTTTCCAAAGGATTTCGTGTGGACTCGGTGCTTCCGAACATGGTCGGTTCGGACAAGTTCGATCCGAACCATAGGCCGAACTACAAGACGACTCCGTTCGTGTTTTTGTGCGTGTGTGCGAACACGGAGCGCAAGAACATCCCCATGTTGCTCCGCGCCTTCGAGGAGGAGTTTGGAGAGGACGAGGGGGTGGTGCTTCGGATTCGAACCTCCGACATCGACGCTTCGAATCTGCCGAGTCACATCACGGTGCTCCCGAAGACGGACAGCATGCGCGCGCTTTACAAGACCGCGCACGCCTTCGTGTTGCCTTCGGAGGTCGAAGGTTTCGGCATGCCGGTGTTGGAGAGTTTGTTGAACGGAGTGCCTACGGTGGTGCCCTTTCACTCCGGGATGAAGGATTTCGTGAACGAAAGCAACTCGCTACCGGTCGAATATCGTACGAAGTACAACACGTATCGTTCGGAAACCAACATCTTCGGAAATGTGTACGACGTCGACGAAGCGGACCTTCGCCGTCAAATGCGCAACATGATTCATGCCGCTCCCCGATTGAGTGGAACTATAGATCGGGCGTCTCTCGTAAATCGCTACGCAAACCCGGACGTGTTCATGCGAAACTACGAACCGAATAAAAATGGGCCTACTTCTCAAACATGAAAGATTTTATAGTGATTCAAGAGCACGATCACAATGATTATGTCGCTATATACAACTCCATCTTTTGCAAGCAACTCGATATCAACTACTACCCCCATTCGTACTACCAATCCATTCTGCTTTTGGAGGACTTCAAGCATCAGTTCAAATACATCGTGCAAATCGATAGGAATATGGTGCTCCGCGAGTTTCATAAGGGCGCGCTTCAAGATCTGTCCAAATCCATCTATTTGAATACCAACATCACTTTGATCAACACGAGCCCTAACTTTCATTTCAAAGACCGCAACAAACTACCCAAGGATTTGATCGTCCTCGGATCGATGAGCTCCGAAGAGATCGTCCAACACGTACGAACCAACAAACTGGCGTATCAAGATTGCAAAATCGTGGTAGCGCGATACAACGAATCGATCGATTGGTTAGGGACCTTCGATTCCAGTATGTTGCAAGTGTACAACAAAGGAACGCCCATAGACAGAAACGAGCTGACATCCGACATCGAATCGATCGAACTTCCCAACGTAGGAAGGGAGGCGCACACCTACCTGCACTACATCGTTACGCATTACGACGCACTTCCGAACTACGTCGTGTTCACACAGGCCAGTATCAACCCGAACGAGGGCTGCATCACGAATTCTTACGCGTTCGTCACGGGACTCATCGAATCGTGTGTCACGAATATGGGGATCAGCAGGAACTATCTTCGCTACGACGCGCTCTATCCGACCACCTACGAAATGCGAGAGAGGGCGTCGTGCGATCCGTGCGCCGACGAATTATCCTTCGGGAAATGGTTCGAAGAGTTTGTGGAACAACCCTTCGAAGAGAACCCCAAGTGGTTCAAAGGCGCGATTATGTGTGTCGGAAGAAATATGATCCACTCTCGAAGCAAAGAGTACTATCAGAAACTTTTGCGGACCGTGTCTTCGAAAAAGACCCCCGAGGAGGCGTACTATCTGGAACGCTGCTGGTACTACATCTTCCAACCGCGAAGAGTGTTTTGTTTGCTGATCTTGGACAACAATCACACCGCCGTCATCGATCTCGTAGAGGACTACAGTGCTTCGGTCGACATCTTCGTGATGTACGATCGTCGCAACGAATTTTCGTTGATACTCTCCTCCGTGATGGATCACGCCTTCAAAATATTCAAAATCGAATCACGGGAGTCTTCGGTTCAGGACGGTAGCTCCTACGACATGATGAGAAACGAAATGGAGAAGCACTTCGAACCCAACAACCGAGATTTTATTCTCTTACTGGGTGCCAACTGCACTTCGAAAAAGGACACACTGGAGAGGATCGTTCTCTCGAAGAGCGAGTTCGACGAGGTGCGTTTGATCGCATCCAAATCCATACTGTTTCCTTACAAAACGCTCAAGACGCACGCGCTCTCCGAAATCGTGGATCATGTTACGTAAAATAAGTTGAAGAAAAATATTGCAGTTTCTCGATCCCTTCAAAACACGGAGAGCCTGCTGACCGACGAGATCGAGACGATCCTCGAGAACCGTCAAAAGGATTTTTTGATCATGAGCTGGACTCTCTTTTCGTAGTATTTGTCGATCAGATGCATATTCCGCATGAAAGCGCGTTGAGCTCTTCTCCGAACTACGTCGCTCAGATGGATGTTTCGAGCGATGTTCATATGTCGTTGTGTAGCTTGTTTGAATGGTATGATATTGAGCTCGCCAGGCATATTATAGACAAAGGGCATTTTTTAGATCTAACCTAACTTAAAACAAATATTTGGTCGTTTTTTTAAAATTAGATTTAAATAAAATGAATACCAAACTGGTGGTTTGCACGACGGTTCTGAACAGCATGTTCCTACTCTCCGGGGTCGACAAGGTTCTGCACTTCAACAAGGTGGTGAACGGTCTTCAAAATCGAGTGAGCCGTTTGCCCTTCGCGTTGGCCGTTTCGATGATTTTGGGAGCCATAGTGATCGAATTGGGCGCACCTTTGATGGTGATGAAAGCGAGCTTTACGTCGGACCGGAGTTGGGACGTGTGGGGCGCGCGTGGGAGCTTGGCCTTGATCGTTTTCACGGTGCTGGCCACTCTGATCTACCATTTCCCTCCGACCAACAGCGCGAAGTACTACCCCTTCATGTCCAACATGTCCGCCGTGGGAGGGTTAAGCCTGATGTATCTCGTCTTCGCGAACGGTCGAAGCGTTTGAATGGTTCTCGATCCGGTGCGGTTCCGCGAATTGAGGGACCGTCTGCGAGCTCGTGAGGTAACGAAATCGATTCGTGATGAAGAACAAGGGGGCCTTCACGTACTCGTAGATTCTTTCCACGAAGTCGATGTGTTTCGACATCTTCTCGCAGTTCGTGGCGTTCTCTTTCAACATCGATTCGATGCGGTCCATCTTGCGGTTCAACTCCGCGATTTGTTCGGATTCGCTCATTCTTTTTTAAAAAAAAGACGGACTCCTTTTTAAATCAAACACTATCTCGAAGACGCAAATCCAAGTTCGTCTGGATCAATATGATATGTATTGATCTCTTAAACACTGAAAATGAGTATCATAAACCGATACACAAAACAGATCAGGTGCGCAGATTTTATCGAGGGGGGTTTGATCTGTAACTGTTGAATGGCAAACTTCACCTTGCGTAGCCTGGCCAGGATTTGCAGCCGAGCCAGGATTTGCAGCCGCGAACAAAGTTTGGTCGTTGGTCGAGGTGGATTCGGTTAATGTATTTAATTCAAGCCCATTTATCATTCCTGTTATAGTATTAAACCCCTCTTTGGTCATTCGGTACGGAAAGGGAATCATGTAGATGAGTCCCATAAGAACCAAGTAGATTAAAAACACTCGAAGCAGGATGTTCATTTATTTAATTAAAACAAATTCGGTTTTGGAGTGAACCGTTTCCAAAACCGAAAGGGAAAAATTACACCGTCTCTACAGTTCCACCAATCGGACGAACAGATCTTATCGGTTGGGCGATGGGCCACATACGTAATTATCGACAGAGCCGAAGGGTGTATCGATGCTTGTGTATTCGCAAAAGCCACTTTTACACCATGAATGGTTCTGGGCATGGGGGCCGCCATAGGGGCCGCCACACCATACATTATTATCGAGACTGGGGGTCGACTCTGCCCTCGACTCTGCCGGAGTAGATGAATCTACGGCCGCCTCACATGAGGTGGTGGCGCAATACAGTGTTTGGTCATTAGTTTTAATAGTATCACTTAATGAATTAATTAGAGAAATATCATTAGTCGTTGAAAACCCCTCTTTGGTCATTCGGTACGGAAAGGGAATCATGTAGATGAGTCCCATAAGAACCAAGTAGATTAAAAACACTCGAAGCAGGATGTTCATTTATTTAATTAAAACAAATTCGGTTTTGGAATGAACCGTTTCCAAAACCGAAAGGGAAAAATTAGGGGGCGACACCGGCAGGATTCGAACCTGCGAGGGAATTTCCCACACACTTAGCAGGCGTGCGCCTTAACCGCTCGGCCACAGTGTCGGGTTGATGGAGTCATCAACATTATTGGACGATATTTTTTTCCGGAGCGTGCGAACGCGTGCGCGTACGAATAAAAAAAGGGAAGTGTAAAGTAATTTGGATATGGAGGAGTTTCATCAGGAATGCGCGCTCGCATGCAGCTTGCAGTACAAGGATCCGGAGGACGTGTCGGTGGTCACGCATTCCAGCAACGTACCGATGGTGGTCTTCGAAGGAACGGACACCGTGAGGAACTGGTTGCGAAACGTCGACTGTTTCGCCAACAAGAAGGGCATACACAACGGATTTTGGAGCTACGCCATTTGGTGCATCCGCAAGTACAATCTGTTCGAAGTCTTCCGTCGAAACGAGGAGCTGATCCTTACGGGTCATTCGTTGGGAGCGGCCGCGGCGATCATCGTGCGGTACATCATGCGTCATCAGAGCACGCGGGTGCGTTTGGTGCTGTTCGGGTGTCCCAAAGTGGGCACCCAAGAGTTTCGGGAGAAGTTCGGGCGAGTTCCGAACTTGAGTGCGGTGTCCTTCAGCAAGCGGGAGGATCCGGTGCCGTGTCTGCCCTTCGGATGTTGCAAGTTGGGTTACGTACAAACCATCGATCTGACCTACATCCCCTTCGGCAAGCGATCTCGATACGGACATTCCATTCGCGCCTACTGCGACGTCCCTTTGCAACCGATTTCGAATCTTAATCTCCCAATAGATAAATCGGAGGCCCGAGAGGGACACGACTCGATATGAATCGCTTGATCCTCTTCGTCTCTTTCGCTTTTGTGTGCGTACTCGCGATGTACATCTCCCTTCAAACCTCCTCCAAAATACAGGAGGAGTTCTCCGCGAACGACACCGAAATCGGCGCCTTGATGGGGCATATGGGAAATATGGATTCGGCGGAGGTACACATCAAAGATCAGATGTACGAGAATCGTATGTCCGAGAAATCGAAGGACACCGGGTTCAAAGACATGAACCTCGCACTCAAGGAGGACTACGATCGCAACGTCTGCAAGGAGGTGCCGCAGTTCGAGAACGTGAGTTTGACCGACTACACGAAGGCCAAGAATCACGACGGCACTCTGATGTTCAGCAAAACCTACCACATAGGGCGTTGGGACGAGGAGACCAAAGAGTGCAAGTCCCCCTTTCCCGACAAACCGGCGGAGGTGATCTGTTCGGACTACAATGTGGACTGCGCGAGCGAAGGCACCGATCGACTGATTCATCGCATCGGCGCCGACGGAGGGGACGTGTGCCAATTCGAAAACTGCCCCATGTACTGCATGTCCTACAATTTGGACTGCCACGAACTGCAGACCAAAGGGGGGACGCACTCCTTCGTCCCCGTAATCGGAATTCGCTCCAATTGTTTGAATCCGGTGGACGACAACTATCAAAACTGTTTGAAGCCCACGAAGAAGAACTGCCCTTCGAAGTACTATTTCTACTACGACGACGACAACCGTACCGTTCGCTCGAACCTGTACACCGTCTCCGTCGGGGCGAACAAGACTTGCGTCTACAGTCACGATGTCGGAGACCGACCGGTGTTCGCGACGTACGAGGACGCTTTGAAGAACTGCGACGGGAAAAATGCCTTCAAGACGTGCTACACGCCGAACGGCGCGAACAACTTTTTGGAGACGAAACACAAGCTCAATCGCTTTCACTGCGGTTACGACAAGGAGCCCCGGGTTTGTAAGGATTTTTCCGAGGTGAGCTGCGCGCCGTCCCCACCGTATTTCGCGAAAGGGGTTTCGATGTTCGACTCCGAACGCGGTACCTTCGACAAAACGTACTCCTCCAAAACGGTCGCCCAGAGCCTCTCGAAAACGTCTTCGGGATACAGCTGCGTGCACACAGCGCCCCCGGGAACGATCCCCGACGACGAGCTGCGAGAGGACTGCCAGAGGGCTTGCTTCTCGAGCGACGGTTCGGAGCTCGCCACCAAATACGGGGTGTTGAACGCCGACAAGAGTCGTTGCACGGTGCGCGATTGTTACGCGGAATCGCAAAAGGTCGGCCCTGAGGATTGCGCGGACGAGGCCTACTACTACTACGACGCGGACAACACCACCGTCAAAAGCGGCCTGAAAGCGAAGTCGGTGACGAACAACACCTGCGTGTACGTCCTTCCGGACTACGCCCCCCAAATTACCTTCGCGACGGAGGAGGCCGCTCGCGCCAACTGTCCCTCCAAGTCGCCCACGAAGACCTGCTACTACCCCCGAGCGAACGGGGACCTGATTTCGGAACAGCACGCGTTGGATCGAAGCACGTGCGACTACGTAGGAATCAGACCCGATTGCGTGACGAACGTTCGCGCGGGGGAACCCTGCGAAGGCACCAGCACCTACTACAAAATCCAAGGAGGGGCGAGCTATCAGGGAGGAAGGGCGTCCAAACCACTCCTTTCGGAGTCGGTCCCTAACGAGTTGGAGGAGTCCCCATCGGGGAATTTGATCTGCGCTCCCGGAGTGGCGCCACCCGGCTACGACGCGAACCCCGAGTGCAAGATCGATTGCTACACCTCCACCAGCGGATCGCGCCGCGTCAGCACTCCGGGGGTGATGGACAGCGGCTACTGCGTGGTCCCTGGGGGGTGCTTCGAAAACACGGTCGAAGGCTTTGTGGACGCCTCGCCGGTGACCTCCTTGATGAGTCAAATGACCGATCAACAGGACGCGGCGCGAGAGGTGAACGAGCGGAAGAGCACCGACGGTGTGGTGATCTCGGAACGAGAGGAGGAGCTGCGCGGTTTGAAATCGCAGATCAATCGCGAGTTGAAGAAGGGCGCGTGTCTGAACGTGGCGCAGTTCGAAAGCTTCTCCACCTCGAACATCTCGGCGGCTCGTCATCAAGACGGGTTCCTGATGATCAACAAGGGCTACCACAAGGGCGTGTGGAACGAGGAGAAGGGCGAGTGCCTGAACACCATGTCCGACACCCCGAAGGTCCATTGCGCGAACTACACGGTGGAGTGCGCGGGCTCGAACACCAACAACGTGTCGCTTCGGGTCGGCACGGACCATCCGGACTTCGAGAGCGTGTGCGCCTTCGACGCTTGCCCGGTGTACTGCCTCTCGTACGACGAGGACTGTTGGGAGCTGAACAGCGAGCAGGGACAGTACTCCTTTCAACGAAACGCCGGTGCTCGTAGCGAGTGCGCGAATCCCTCCGACGAGAAAGAGAGTCGCTGCGTGGAGCCGGACGTGTCCAATTGTCCGTCGAAAGAGTACTACTACTACGATTTCGACAACGTCACGATTCGTTCGGACTCTCAAACGGCGACCTTGGAGAACAACGTGTGCGTCTACTCCAAGGCGATCACGGACCGTCCCACCTTCGAGACGATGCAGGAGGCGCGTGCGAACAAACCCGAGGAAAGCGCGTAGAGCGGGGAGGTCTACGAAATCATGTGATGGATCAAGAGCGTTTCGATTCGCGTGTGTTTGTTGTGGAAGTCCGTCTTTCCGACCGGATTGATGGAGTACATCCGCGCGGATCTTTGCAGAAACTCGGGCGCCGTGTAGTAGTCGAGGAAGCGGTCGGGATGCTCGAAGGGATCGGGTACGTACTTCACGATGAAGGCGAAGATATCTTTCATCTTCGTGCGATGGTCGTACCAGCAGATGCGCTCCAGCAACTCGTCGGGAAGTCCCTCGAAAATTCCCATACGCATTGGGGTTCTTGTTTGAATACCATTGGGAAAATGGTATCCTTCAAAAAATCGAATTAAAGTTTTCGATCGGATAAAACCCTAAAAATGACGAAGCGCATCACGTTCCCAGACACCTTTTTGTATAGTATTTCATGGGAGGACGCGCAACGGGACAAATCGGTGTTGCAGATCGACGAGGACGATGTGGTGTTGACGTTGACCGGGGGCGGCGACAACGTCTTCAACTACGTCTTGGACGGCGCGCATCAGGTGCACACGGTGGATCTGAACGAGGCCCAGTATCATCTGATGGCGTTGAAGCTGTACGTGCTGCAACATCTTCCCTACGAAATCTTATGGAAGATGTTCGGTGAGGGCGAACTGTCTAATTTCCACCCGTTCATCGCCCAAGCGTATCTGAACGAGCATATCAGCGAAGACACGATGCTGTTTTGGAAGCGCAGAACCAACTACTTCAAACAAGGACTGTACTACCAAGGATCGATGGGTCAAATCGTTTGGATGGTCAAAGCGTTGGGATTGGGGAGATTCGTCTACGGAAAGCACATCGATTTTACCGGATGGCGATATCGCACCACCATGTGGCTGTTCAAGTGCTTTTTGAATTTGATCGGGTTCCTCTTCACGCACACGAGAGCGATGTGGCACTTGTGCGGATGTCCCGACAATCAAGTGAACATGATCGTCAAAGACGACGAGACTTCGTTGGCGAACTACATCTACCAGTCGCTGGAGACGGTGTTTCGAAAAACCGACATCGAAAAGAGCAACCACTACTACTATCTGATTTTCAACGGTAGATTCGCGAAGGAGAACTGCCCGGACTACCTGTTGGAGAAAAACAACGAGTTCTTCAAGAGCAACGTCTCGCGTATTCACAACCATCACGGATCCTTGATCACCCAGCTCGAGAAGCAGATGTACTCGAAGGTCATTCTGATGGATCACATGGACTGGATGGAACTTCCCTACATCGAGCAGTTGGTGAAGGCTCTGAAAAAGCAGGTGGTGAGCTACGGAAAGATCGTCTTTCGTAGCGCTTCGAAAAAACCGTGGTTCCTCTTCGTGTTCGAGGAGGAGGACTTCGTGCTTCATCGACTGGACGTTCGCGACAAAGGGTTCCTGATGGATCGTGTGAACACGTACGGGAGTTATTGGGAGGTCTTGTTCCCGACCGCCAAGAAGTTGCTGTAAAAGGTGCCCAAAATCTTCTTGTTGGCGCGGATTTCGGCCCGCACCAAGGCCTGCTCGTCGCGAACCTCCTTAATGCTGTCCCTCAAGCGCAGTAGGGCGCGGTAGATAATGTACATCACCACCAACATTAGGGCGAGAATCACCATATTGAACAGTTGCACGATCATCTTTTGATACATATTGACACTTTTTTTCGAGTGGAGCGTCATTGTTTGAAGAACTCCGTGATTTTGCGTATGCCTTTGCGTTTCAGTTCGAGATCGGTCAACGTGGGTACGAAGAGCAGGTTCTTCGTCTCCACCTCGCGAAGATGGGCGACGCGCTTTTGGACCTTCTTCTCGACCATCCCCTCTCGTTCGAACTTTCGAGCCATATTGCGAAAGTAGTTTTCGCCTTTGCGATATCCGGGAATGCTTTCGAGCGACAGGGAGAGCAGCTGCGATACGGGATTCTGGAGTTGGTTGCTGATGTAGAAGGTGTAGTCGGGGCGGATGTTGTTCTCGCGAATGTAGGAGGGGTCCTCGATCTTGTCGCCTTGAAGGAGCGACTTGTCGTTTCGGTCGTGCTCCACGTACACGTAGGGGATGCGGTCGTTCACCTGCGGGGCCGATCCGGGATCGCGGAGAAACATCCGATCCGCGAGCACTTTGTGCGCGATCCGACTGGGATCGGCGTAGGTTCCGCGCAAGGTCTTCGTGATCACCAAGTCCTCCAAGGGGTACTTTCCGGCGATC
>Ga0222719_10002764_pt1 | contig 15834 bp, 16 predicted proteins | sample C33_34DmetaG_FD_165039 | JGI IMG/M metagenome (GOLD analysis project Ga0222719, IMG submission 165039) | Estuarine water microbial communities from San Francisco Bay, California, United States - C33_34D | ecosystem: Environmental > Aquatic > Marine > Unclassified | place: USA: California... | reverse complement strand
ATTCAAAGGTAAACTATGATGATATATTCTCACAAGTTAGAGTGTGGGATACCTTGATTGCAAATCATCTTATGCAAAAGAATATATGTGTACCACCAAGAGAAGAGAATAGTAAAGAAACAAAATACGAAGGCGCTTATGTAAAAGAACCAATCATTGGTGGCCATGACTGGATTGTTTCGTTTGATATTAACTCTCTATATCCACATATTATTATTCAATACAATATTTCGCCTGAAAAGATACTTGGTGAATCATCACACGGTGTCAATGTTAATAAAATGATTGACATGAAAGTACCACTTAACTATCTTAAAACAGAGGGTGCGTGTTTAACACCAAACGGTGCCAAGTTTAAGAATGATAGTCAAGGTTTTCTTCCTGAAATGATGGAGAAAATGTACAATGAAAGAGTTGTATTCAAACAAAGAATGTTGAAGGCGAAAGCAGAATATCAAAAGACTAAAGACCCTAAACTTGTCAAAGAGATTGCAAGGTGTCATAATATTCAATGGTCAAAGAAGATTGCCTTGAATTCAGCTTATGGTGCAGTTGGTAATCAATACTTTAGATACTATGATGTAAGACAGGCGAGTGGTATTACAACTGCTGGTCAATTCATTATTCGTTTCATTGAGAAGAAAGTGAACGAGTATCTAAATGATGTACTACAAACAAAAGGTGAAGTAGATTATATTGTGGCGTCTGATACTGATAGTATCTATGTTCGATTTGGTAAACTTGTAGAAAAAACATGTGAGGGTAAATCAAGAGAACAGATTATTGATTTTCTTGGTAAAGTATGTGACAACAAGATTGAACCATATATTGAAAAGTGTTTTGAAGAACTAGCAGATTATTCTAACGCATTTAAAAACGCCATGGTTATGAAACGAGAAGTAATCGCCAATAAAGGTATATGGGTTGCAAAGAAAAGATACATGTTGAATGTACTTGATGACGAGGGTGTCAGACTTGCTGAACCTAAACTAAAACTTATGGGTATTGAGGCAGTTAAATCATCTACACCACAGGTTTGTCGTGGTAAGATTAAAGAGGCAATCAAAGTTATCATGGGTAAAGAAGAAAAAGATTTACATAAACTTGTTGCAGAGTTTAGAAAAGAGTTTATGACATTGCCAGCAGAATCAATTGCCTTTCCTAGAAGTTGTAACAATCTTAAAAAGTATAGAGATAGTGCAAACATCTTTATCAAAGGCACACCAATACATGTGAAAGGTGCATTGGTTTATAATTATCAAATACATAGACTTGGTCTACAAAGTAAATATCCTTTGATACAAGAAGGCGACAAGATTAAATTTATTAAGTTGAAGGCTGCTAATCCATTTAAGTTTGATGTGATTAGTTATATGACAACTCTTCCCGAAGAGTTTAAACTACAAGAGTATATCGACTATGATATACAATTTCAAAAGACTTTCCTAGACCCTATGCGTTTCATTCTGGATGCTGTGAATTGGAAAGATGAACCACAAGCAACATTGGAGGCATTCTTTGGATAATCCTGTTAACATAAGCGGACAATTACTGGAAGATAAAGTTGAAACTTATTGTAGAGAAAACAATATAAGTTATAAACGAGCAAAACCAGGTGCTCACGAAATAGATTTTATTATAGAAAGTAGTAGAGGTAAATTATTTGCCGATTGTACTAATCAAAATTCAGTAGGTAGTGTAGAAGAAAAACTACCACATAAATTATGGAAATATTTTAAGAAGTATCAATATAGAAATGTTTATATTATAAAAGGCGACCATAAGATTTCTAAATCTGTACTTGACCATTGTTATGAAATGGCAAGAGGTTATAATTTTCAATTATCTTTTGTGAACTTTGAACAGTTTACAAATGGATTAAACGCCAAAGAGGAGAGTTTCTTTGGCTGATTTCCCAACCAAAAAATATGGAGTTATATATGCAGACCCTCCGTGGTATTTTAAAACGAGGTCAGATAAGGGAAAGGATAAAAGTCCTGAAAGACACTATCCTTGCATGCCTCTTGCTGACATTATTCGGTTACCTGTTGACCGAATTGCTGAGGACAATGCAGTCCTCTTAATGTGGGTTGTTGACCCTATGTTAGACCAGGCGTTTAAAGTTATAGACGCCTGGGGTTTTAAGTACAAGACAGTTGGTTTTACATGGGCAAAAACGAATCGAAAGAAGTTAGGATTTTTTACTGGTTTAGGATACTGGACAAGAGGTAATCCTGAAATGTGTTTACTTGCAACGAAAGGTAGACCGTCAAGAAAGGCCATGGATGTGGCACAACTAGTGGTATCACAAAGAGGTAAACACTCCGAAAAACCACTATTACATAAAGAAATAGAACGACTTGTGGATGGTCCATATATCGAACTATTTGCTAGAAAGAAACCATTTGACAATTGGGATTATTGGGGTAATGAAGTTTGAGCTTGACATTAGCGATACTTTCTGTTATAATAATACTCTTATTACCAACAATTTTATTATGGATGTGGAACAATGAAGACCCTAACTAGAGAAAATGCCTTACATGTGGCTAATATATTCTCTGACTACTTTGATAAGTTTAGTCGTATAGACCAGTATATGCGTGACCAGAAAATGGCACAGATTGAAACTATACCGACTTCTCTGCCAGGTATGGGTTTAGATACAGAATTATTTGATGATTTTACCATGTCACCACAGGTCATGGATTTACAAATGGTTGAACTAGATAATCATACATGGGACACCTGTATTAATATGATATCAAGTCACAGTAATATGGTTAGTATTCCAGGTAAAAGTTTAAAACTTGCCGTAAAAGAAATGAACACAGGCAAGTATGTTGGTTTTATGAGATTTGGTTCGCCAGTTATTAACATGAGACCTAGAAATGTTTTATTAGGTAATGTACCTGATTTGCCTGTCTTTAACAAGACGGCTATTATGGGTTTTGTAATTGTACCAGCACAACCATTCGGATATAATTATCTTGGTGGTAAATTATTGGCTGCCTTATGTTGTTCACATCAAGTAAGAGAGATGTTGAACAAGAAGTATGATATGAATTTAGTTATGTTTGAAACCACTAGTTTATATGGTAACAGTAAATCTGCTAGTCAATATGATGGTATGAAACCTATGTTGAGAAATAGAGGTTTAACTGATAGTGATTTTATACCAATGATACATGGTAAACCATTTAAAGATATGTTAGATTATGTTGAAGATAAAATTGGTGTCTTTATTAAAGAAGACGCTTCAAGTAGAAAGTTAAAAATTACAACTGCTATACAAGGTCTAGTAAAGAAAGCACTAGATGGTGATGACCTAGAAAAATTTAAGAACACAATTATTAATGCAAAAAAACTTACCGAACAGAAGCGTTATTATGTATCAAATTATGGTATAGAAAACTATATAGATATAGTAAATGGTAAGACAGATAAGATTGTCAGAGCACCAAACTATGATAGATTCCATGATAACGAACTAATAGAATGGTGGAGAAAGATGGCTACCAAAAGATTTGACAATCTAAATAGTGATGGTCGTTTACGAAATGACCTAGAAGTGTGGACTAAAGATAGTGAAATAGATATTATAAGATGACAAATGCGGATAACAATATACAAGAAACCGAATGAATATGAAAGTTTTGATTTTCCGCCTTCCAAGCTTGACATTATCAAGCAGGCATGTTATAGTATGAACTTAAAATGGTATACAATTTGTTATACAGACAAGGAGATGATAGAATATGAGCAACTTTTTAAAAGACATAATTAAAGAAACAGGTAATGAATACGCTACATTAGCCGAAGATGGCGTTGCCGGAGGTGATGTAGATAGTTTTATTGATACTGGCTCATACTCATTCAATGCCTTATTATCAGGTTCAATTTACGGTGGTTTACCAAACAATCGTATCACAGCAATTGCTGGTGAAGCTGCGACAGGTAAAACATTCTTTGCATTAGGCATAGTAAAAAGTTTTTTAGATAAAGACAAAGAAGCAGGTGTAATTTATTTTGAATCAGAAAATGCTATATCAAAAGACATGATTGAAACTCGTGGTGTAGATAGTAGTAGAATAGTTGTAATGCCTGTTGCAACAGTACAAGAATTCAGAGCTCAATCAATTAAAGTAATTGAAAAATATTTAGAACAACCAGAGGCAAGTAGAAAGCCAATGATGTTTGTATTAGATAGTTTAGGTATGTTATCTACTACAAAAGAAATGGAAGATACGGCTGCCGGTAAAGAAACTAGAGATATGACAAGGTCACAGATTGTCAAATCTACTTTCAGAGTATTGACCTTAAAACTAGGTCAAGCAGGTGTTCCTATGATTATGACCAATCACACATATGATGTTATTGGTTCTATGTTCCCACAAAAAGAAATGGGTGGCGGCTCAGGTTTGAAGTACGCTGCTTCATCAATCATCTATCTAGGTAAACGAAAAGAAAAAGACGGTACCGAAGTAGTTGGTAATATCATTCATTGTAAAAATTATAAGTCAAGAATAACAAAAGAAAATGCTCAAATTGATGTACGACTATCCTACAAACAAGGTTTAGATAGACATTATGGTCTGTTAGAACTAGGTGAAGAGTGTGGCGTATTTAAGAAAGTATCTACCAGATATGAAATGCCAGACGGTACAAAAGTATTTGGTAAGTCTATCAATACAGAGCCAGAAAAATATTTTACAAAAGAGGTATTAGATAAGATTGATGAGTACACAAGAAAAAAATTCACATACGGACAAGACGAAGAGTAGAAGATATACCTTTGCTCAGAAAGAGGGCACAGATTATTCTTGTATCAAGTTGACAGAGGGTAAATTCAAAGATGTAATTTACCATTATGGTAGAGTTGCGTTTGCACCAGAAAGTGAACAACTTCCTGACGGAAAGTTACCTATGAAGTTTGACTATACAGTTGACAAGAATCCTAACGACCTGGATTTGCTTGACAATTCTGAATTTATAGATTATATTGGTGACATATTATTAGAACTACTAGAAGAGAAATTAAAAGATGGTACAGCAATCACGAATTGAAAATACAATAATTAATGGTCTGTTCTTCAAAGAAGAATACACTAGAAAAGTTTTACCTTTTATCAAAGAAGAATACTTTGGTAATCGTGTTGAACAATTATTGTTTGGTGAAATATTTAAATTTATAGAGAAGTATAATAATCTTCCAACTAAAGACGCCATTCTAATTGAACTTAATAGTAGAAGAGATATTAATGAAGAAGAATTACAAAACATAAAAGATTATGTTGTTGCAGTAGAAAATACAGAAGCAGATGACCAATGGTTACTTGAAACTACAGAGAAGTTTTGTAAAGACCGTGCCGTTCACAATGCAGTATTAACTGGTATTAAAATACTTGACAACAAAGATAAGAAACAAACACCAGAAGCAATACCACATATTTTATCAGAGGCATTGGCCGTATCATTTGACAAGTCAGTTGGTCACGATTATATTGAAGACGCAGAATCTAGATTTAAATTCTATCATACAAAAGAGAAGAGATATCAGTTTGATTTAGATTACATGAATAGAATTACCAAAGGTGGTGTCCCTAGTAAGACATTGAATATTGCCCTTGCAGGCACAGGTGTTGGTAAATCATTATTCATGTGTCATGTTGCTTCAAGTTATTTGTTACAAGGTCTTAATGTATTGTATATCACTTTAGAAATGGCTGAAGAAAGAATTGCTGAAAGAATAGACGCAAATCTTTTAGATGTTACTATGGAAGATTTACACGAAATGCCTAAACAATTGTATGACGGCAAGATTAAAAAGTTGAGAGAAAAAACACAAGGTCAACTTATTGTAAAAGAATATCCAACGGCGTCTGCTCATGCAGGTCATTTTAAATCGTTGATTAATGAATTAGCTCTAAAGAAATCCTTTAGACCTGATGTTATCTTTATTGATTACCTGAACATTTGTGCTTCAAGTAGATTTAAAGGTGGTAATATTTCGTCTTACTTTTATATTAAAGCAATTGCTGAAGAGTTAAGAGGTTTGGCTGTAGAAAACAATGTACCAATCTTTAGTGCAACACAAACAACAAGAACTGGTTTTGTGTCAACTGACATTGGTCTTGAAGATACTTCCGAATCTTTTGGCCTTCCGGCAACTGCTGACTTTATGTTTGCCTTAATGTCAAACGAAGAACTAGAGGCATTAGGTCAGATGAAAGTAAAACAGTTGAAGAACAGATACAATGACCCAAGCGTTAATCGTGCATTTATTATTGGTGTTGACAGAGCCAAAATGAGATTGTATGATGTACAACAAGCAAGTCAAAACATTGTTGATTCAGGTCAAGTAGAAGAAAAAGAGGATGCTTATAATAAGTTTAGTGATTTTAAATTGTAGTATATGGTAAAGACTAGAAAAAAACAAAAAGTAAGATTTCATAAAGGCGATAAGAGACCAGGTGGAGGTTTAAGTAAACAATTGAGTTACACAGTTGAAATGATTAAAGAGGGTAGAAAAATATTATGGCATGTAATAGAAGACCCTACAAAAAATATTGTTGGTAAATACTTCTTTGAAGAAGACGCTAACCAACTTGCAGATTTCCAGAATGAACACAAAGTCTGGACTGTGAACGGTGGTATTCCAAGGTTTCTTTGGAACTGGACCGAGTGACCTATCTAGTCACAGAAAATTGTATCAAATGTAAACATATGACATGTGTAGATGTGTGTCCGGTGGATTGTTTTTACGAGGGAGAAAATATGCTCGTAATTAATCCTGATGAATGTATTGATTGTGGTGTATGTGAACCAGAATGTCCTGTTAACGCAATTGTTCCCGACAGCCATCTAAAAGATAATGAACTTGAAACATGGTTGAATATTAATACCAAGTATTCTAATATCTGGCCAAACATAGACGAGGGTAGACCTGAAGATGTACCTAAAGACGCCAAAGATTGGGACGGTGTACCAAACAAAATCAAATACTTCTCCGATAAGCCAGGATAGCACTTGCCAAAAACTCCTAAATAGTATAAGGAGTTTTAAATGGCAGAAATTAAATTTGACGATTTACTAAAAGAGTTTACAGGCACAACTGTGCCTAGGTGGACAGCTCTTGTTAGTAAGATTGCAAATAAAGACAAGTTTACCTTAAACAAATCGACCGCAGAGGTCACTTTAAATTATCTCACTAAAGAGTTAGAGGGTTTGTTTAAAGACGGTAAAATTACCACTATACAAAATAATTATAGAGGTAAACCCTTATTCAAAGCCAGTAACGGTGCTGAATTAAAACTATCAGACCTATTTAAATCCTCTGATTTTGGTGGTGGTAAAGGTTCAGGAGGTGGTGCTGAAGAAACTGAACGAAATGAATCAGCACAATGTTTATATGCTGGCCTTGTTTACTATGTTTACAAAAAACAGATGAACATAAACAAAGCGCCAAGTAAAAAAGATTTTATTGAAGCCTTTAAACATTGTGATGTATCTGCTAAGTTTGAAGAGTTATTAGATTTGCCGTATCATTGGCATTATTCATCTATTCTAGGTGCAAATAAACTCTTTGAACAATGTAAAGGTGTTTATGAATTTCACAGAGGTTCATCTACTGTAGATATGATTGAAAAAAAATTTAAAGAAATAAACAGTAGAGAGAAAGCATTTGGTAATTTAAACAAATGGTCTCCTGCTGATATTTACATGTTTAGCAATAGAGGTAAAATGGCTGTTAGAACCGAGATTAGTCAAGCGACAACTATTCAAGGTTTAAATAACTTGATGTTAAAATATATTAAATCAAAAGATATTGTTGGCGTTTCACTAAAGAAAATTGAGGGTGTTAGAGCTAAATTAACTGAAAATAATATGTCAGATAATAAATCATCCGTTTCATATACAGGTTACCAGATTGTTGCAAACAATAAAACTGATATGTTTGATAGTATGGATGTTTATCTTGAACATAGTAAAGGTAAAACACAATTCAGGTCATTTGGTGGTACATCATTAACTGGTTGGCAAGGTGAAGGAAAAGGCGCTACTGCTAACCAAGGTAAAATATCATTAGGACCTTTAAACTTTATATTGAAAGCCAATGGTGTGAAACCATTACCAGAAAGTCAAGTATCTGCCAGGTTTGCAACAGCACCAAATAGTGGATACTTTACAGAGTTTTATAATACAGCAAAAAAATTAAAAGTAAAGGGTCTTGATAAAACTCAAAAAGGTTTTATAGCTAGATGGTATAGAGCACCTAATCCTTGGAAATATTCAAAATATCTTGGTATTCTATTAGTAGATAGAGTTATAAATCTACCAACTAAACAGAGAAACAATGTAATGACAGATATATTCTTATATTCTGCCTCTAAATCTAATTTCGCTGGACCTTACCTCAAACTTGAATAATCTTATAAATAGTAGTATATTTGTTAATGAATTTGCTTGGGGGGGCTTGCCAAAGTCTTCAATTTATAGTATAATGGATAAAAATGAGAGAGAAAAATGTTTAATTTTAAAGGTTTCCTTACACAGGATAAGAATACACACCTAGAACACCTAGAAGATGATATCATCAATAGAGGTGCAGTAGGTGGTGACAACGCAATAAACTTCCTAAAATCAGTTAGAAATATGCTGGCCGGTACTACTGGTAGTAAAACAAATATAACTGTTAAATGGGACGGTGCGCCTGCTATCATTTGTGGTATCAATCCAGAAAATGGTAAATTCTTTGTAGGTACTAAATCAGTATTCAACAAATCCCCTAAAATTAATTACACAGTTTCAGACATTCGTAGAAACCATGGTGGTGTGGTTGCACAGAAACTAGAAGTTTGCCTTGCAAATTTAAAAAGATTAAACATCAAAGGTATTCTACAAGGCGACTTGTTGTTTACAGATGATAAGAAAGTAATCTCTATAGACGGTGAAAAGATGTTATCTTTTACACCTAACACCATTACATATGCAGTACCACAAAATAGTGGAATTGGTAAAAGAATTGCTAATGCCAAGATGGGAATTGTATTTCATACACAATACAATGGTAAGAAGATGGATAGTTTATCTGCCAGTTTTGGTACAGTAACAGGTTCATCAAACAGAAATGTATTTTTGGCAAGTGCAGCTTATAAAGAAACTGCTGTATTATTTCCTAAATCAGAGTTATCTAAATTTGACGCACAGATAAGAATGGCTGAAGGCTCTCTTAAAAAGGCTGCTCCTATTTTAAACTTAATGAGTAAAAATATAACAGATGACCTATCTGTAGGTTACAGATTAAAAACATACTTCAATCATTTTATTAGAAATTCAAATAGTAGTATGGATAAAGTTGCAGTAATGCAAAAACAATTTAGAGATTACTTTGAGAGTGTATTACAGAATGAAATAGATAGTAGAAAAACACCAAAAGGTAAAGAAAAATTTATTAAAGCAAAGAAAGATGGTCTACAGTTTATTGATAGAAATAAACAAGCATTATACTTTGCCATTGCCTCACACATTACATTAGGTGTGGCAAAAACTACCTTATTACAAAAGATGAATCAGATACAAAGTATCGGTAACTTCATTAGAACATCAACAGGTTATAGAGTAACAGCACCAGAGGGTTATGTTGCAGTTGATAAAGTTGCAGGTGCAATTAAACTTGTAGATAGATTAGAGTTTAGTAGGCAAAACTTTACTATGCCGAAAGGTTGGAATTAATGATAAGAATTTTAGATTGGTATTATAATATCATTGAAACACTTGGTGTTAAGATGAGTCAATATGCTTGGCAAAAAAGATGGGGTAATAGACAAACAGGAACAGGATATAAAAAGAGCAAATGAAATCATTTAAGCAATACTTCTTTGAAGCAATCAATGGACCTAAAATTATTATGATAGGTGGTCCTGGTTCTGGTAAATCAACATATTCTGAATTGTTAAAGAAAGAATTAGGTATTGCTCACATATACACAGGTGATATGATGAGAGCATTATCAAAAAAGAATACACCTGACGGTAAAAAAGTTAGAGAACTATTGGCAAAAGGAGAATTTGCACCAACACCAATAGTTATAGACGCAGTAAAAGAAAGAATGAAACAACCAGACGCCATGAAAGGTTATGTGTTTGACGGTTTCCCTAGAAATACTGAACAAGCAAAAGCAATGGAAGATAAGGGAATCGAATATGACTATGTTATTAATCTTGTGGTATCTGAAAAAGAGGTCATCAAAAGACTAACTTCCAGAGGCAGAGCAGATGACAAACCAGAGATTATAAAGAATAGAATTAAAGTGTACCACAGAGAAACAGAACCTTTATTAACTTATTACAAAGATGAGATAATAAATATTAAAGCAGAGGGTAGTACACCAGAATTAATAGCAAAGGAAATAATAAAGAAAGTAACATGAAAAAGTTTGACGACATAAGATTTCAAGAATTACAAGAGGGGTTATATGACCCTAATATCTTCAAGGCATTTTTCCTTGCAGGTGGACCTGGCTCTGGTAAATCATTTGTTACAAATAGAGCATTCGGTGGTACTGGTTTAAAAACTATCAATTCAGATAATGCATTTGAAAGGTCATTAAAGAAAAATGGTCTATCATTAAAAATGCCTGAAGACGAGGCAGAAGCTAGAGATATTATTAGAGATAGAGCAAAGGCTACAACAAGTAATCAAATGGATTTATCTCTTAAAGGTAGATTAGGTTTAGTCATTGATGGTACAGGTAGAGATTACGATAAGATTAAAGAACAAAAAGCATTGTTAGACCAATTAGGTTATGATAGTTACATGATATTTGTAAACACAACATTAGAAGTTGCGTTAGAAAGAAATGCTAAAAGAGAACGAAGTGTACCAGAATATATTACTAGAAAGTCCTGGGAACAGGTGCAATCTAATATTGGTAAGTTTCAAAATACATTCGGTATGAGTAACATGATTATCATTGACAATAGTAAAGATGATAAAGAACTTACTACAGTTGTTATGAACAAATGCTCTCAAGCAGTAAGAAGATTATTGTCTAATAAAATTAAGTCATACACAGCAAAAAGGTGGATGGCCACAGAGAGAAGATTAAGAAGAAGATGAAAACATTTAAAGAAAGTATCATAGATATACCTAGAAAAACATATGCTAAGGCTGTGTTTGATGGTGCTGATACTAACAACCCTACAATTAAGCCAAGTGTTAAGGCATTAATTGATAAACAAATAGAGATGTTTGAAACAGAATATCCTGTTGTTAAGGTTGGTCTTATTGGTTCTATTCTTACTAAAAGGTACAGAGCAGACGCAGATTTAGATTTAAATATATTGTTTAATGTACCAAAAGATAAGAGAGAAGACGAAAGAGTTAGACTTTCTAAAAAATATTTATCAGCTGCTTCGCCAGATAGTGTACAAGGTAAATTAATACCTGGCACACAACACCCTATTAACTTCTATTTCATTACAGATATTCAAACTTATAATGACCAAGAGAAGAAAGCAGACGCAGTATTTGATATAGAGAATAATAAATTTATCAAAAGACCAGAAGATTTTACCTTTGATAAGTCAATGTATCTAAAAGACTTTGAAAGAAAAGTACAAGAGATTGATGTTGTAAAAGGAGAACTTAAAAGAGATATTATTGATTACAGAGAACTTGAAGAACTATCACCAGATGATATATTAAATCTACAAGAACTAATCAATGAAAAATTAGAAGAGATTGAAGATAGTATCAGAGATATTATTAAAATCGGTGACGGTGTTGACGCAGATAGAAGAGCTGCATTTGATAAAGATATGTCGCCAGACGAAATTAGAAAATATGGAATTAAAAACAGATTACCTAAAAATGTTATTTACAAAATGTTAGAGAAATACCATTACCTAAAATTCTACAAGAAGTGTAAGGCAATTTTAGATGACGGTAAAGTAACTGACAAAGAGATAGATGATTTAGAAATGCATGAAGCAAAAGGTAAATCAGTTGCATTTGCATTTGGTAGATTTAATCCACCTACAATTGGTCACGAAAAACTTATTAACAAAGTCAAATCATTACCAACAAATGATTACAAAGTATTTTTAAGTAGAAGTAATGACCCTAAAAAGAATCCATTATCTCCTAGAGATAAGTTATCTATTATGAGAAAGATGTTTCCTACTCATGCAAGAAACATTGAAATCAATAAGACTAACATGGTACTTGACATTGCAACTGACCTTTACAAAAAAGGTTATACAGATGTAACTATGGTTGCAGGTTCAGATAGAGTAAGAGAATTCGAAACTATATTAAAGAAATACAATGGCGTATCTTCAAGACATGGTATGTATGACTTTGATAGTATTAAAGTAGTTTCTGCTGGTGAGAGGGACCCCGATGCCGAGGGTGCTTCAGGTATGAGTGCTAGTAAGATGAGAGCTGCAGCTGCCAAGGGTGACCTTAAAAGTTTTGAAAAAGGTTTACCAAGAGGTGTGAAAGCAGATGAGATTATGAAACAAGTTAGAAAAGGTATGAACCTAGCTGCTAACTATTTACATATGAGAAATTTAAAACCAGTTGCTAGTTTAGAAGCATTTGAACAACAACAAATTAGAGACCTCTATATCAGAGAACAGATATTTAATATCGGCGATACAGTAGATTACATCAAAGAAGACCTACAAGGTACAGTTGTCAGAAAAGGTACCAATTATATTGTAGTTGAAGATAGTAAAAACAATTTGCATAAAGCATGGATATGGGATTGTATTCCTGTATCTACAACTAATAGAGAGGCCGAGATGAGAGAACATAATTTAAATGTTGACTATGGATTTGAAGCCGTATCAGAGGTCAAAGAAGATATGGATGCTCAACCACAAGATAGAGATGTTAAGAAAAAAGATGGCACACAACCTAAAAAGTATTACAAACAGTTATCAAAAGATGTAAAAAGTAAGAGAGCAGACCACTTTAAGAAGAAAGATACTACAAAGAATGATAACAAACCAGCACCTGGTGACAAGGATGCTAAGACTAAAACAAGTATTCATACGAAGAAATATAAACAAATGTATGGTGAAGTGTTTGAAATCGGTACACCAGAGTACACAAAACATACAATTGACACAACACCTGGTCAAGAAAACCCTATTAAAAAAGTCAAAGGCTTCTTGGATAGAGAAAAAGAAAAGCCATCTGAAAAAGATGTAAAAGAATGGGCAAGTACAGAGTCTACAATGAATAAATATAGGGAACGATATAAAGAAGGATGGAAGGCGAAGCTTACAGAGGTGGTTGCCAGAATGATAGAAAAACTATAATGAAAACATTTAAAGAATTCGACAACATAGATGAAGCATGTGAAGAGTGCATATTTGAGCACGAGCAAGAAGGTATTTACGAAGCTGAATACCAAGGTAAGACAGTAAAACTGAACGACCCCGTTAGAGGTGGTTCAAAGAAGTTTTATGTCTATGTTAAAAACGACCAAGGGAATGTTGTCAAAGTTTCTTTTGGCGACACAACAGGTTTAAGTATCAAAAGAGATAATCCGGCTAGAAGAAAGTCATTTAGAGCAAGGCACAGATGTGATAATCCTGGTCCTAAATGGAAAGCAAGATACTGGTCATGTTATCAATGGAGAGCAGGAGCAAAGGTAGATAACTAATGAGTAAATACAGACAAACAATGGCCGAAGCTTACGCTCAGGTACAAGTACAAGAAAACGATTATTTAAAATCAAAATTAAACGACACACAAATTGCAAACATTAAGCAATTGTGGATGAGAAAGACTGCTAAAGATGTAACGCCGTCTGTTAAAGATATGATTAAAAAGATGGACATACCAACACAGTTGGCCATCAAACATGCAAACATTAATCAATTATCAAAGTTAGTTGAAACACTAGACGAAAGTTTTAGTGACGCACAGATAGCTGTTCTTAAAAAACAATATGAACCAATGAGAGGTAAAACAATCTCTATTGATAATGCAAACAAATTAGGTCAGTTGTTTACAAAGTTTGATAGTAATAAAAATGCTTTAGAAAAATTATATGGTGGTAACATACCATTTGTATCTACAATGGCTATGACTAGATTGATGACAAAACATGGTTACAAAGCAGACCAATTAAACAAGATTAGAAAAGAGGAAAGATTTCCTTTAGATGAAGAAAAAGAATTAGAAATACTAGATGAAGCTACATTGGAATCAGTAGAAATTACTGAAGGCAAAATTGATAGTAAAAAATTTGATAGTTTGAAGAAAGGTGATTCAATGACAATCACTTATCAATCAACTATGTCAGGTACAAAATCTCAAAAATTTGTTGTAAAGAGTAAGAGTAGAAGTGCGAAGTACAACACGGATAAAGTAACAATGTATCCTGACGGCAATCCAAATATGGCAAGGTTCTTCTTATACAAAAGAGCAAGTGGTGATGTATCAATGGCGACAGGTGATATGGCTGCTACTATTAAAGCTGTTAGTGAAGAAACACTTGTAGAGTTTACATCTCAACAAATTAAAATGGCATATGGTGTTGCAAACGATAAACGATATAAAGGTGGTAACTATTCAGGTGCCATTGCAGCTATCGAAAAGATTGCAAAAGGTTTATCTTCACATCCAGATGTACAAAATGTTCTTAAAAGAACTAACGAAAATTTAGACGAAGGCAAAATGTCACAGATTGACCAAATGCAAAAAGATGGTAAGTCAGCGGCTGAGATTGCCAAGTTAATGAAGTTAGATGTTAAAACTGTTAAGAGTATTTTAGGAGAATCAGTATGTCCTAAATGTGATGGTGAGGGTTGTGAACATTGTAATAACCTAGGTTACCATAAAGAAGAAACTCTACACGAATTTAAAAAGATGACAGTTACTTTCAAAAGTATGGCTGATATGGCCAAAGCTTCTACTGATTTAGCAAAACATGGTTTTACTATTAATGCAAAAGGTATGGTAATGAAAGTAGATGGTAAAGGTGATGACCTTAACAAGTATGCAACTGACCTTAAAAACTTTTACAAGGCTGATGTTAGAGCAGAGAGTTATAGTATTGATGAAAGCGCTGACGAAGACTTTTACAATCCAGTATATGAAGCATGTTGGGTAGGTTATAAAAAAGTAGGCATGAAGAAAAAAGGTGACAAGATGGTACCAAATTGTGTGCCTGAATCTGTACAAGAAGCCAAAGAAGAAGAGAAACCAGATGTCAAAAAAGAAAAGAAACCTGAAGTAAAAGATGAAGAGAAACCTGAAGTAAAAGATGAAGAGAAACCAGATGTCAAAAAAGAAAAGACAGATGATACAGAAAAATTAAAAGCAGACCTTGAAAAGAAAGACGCTGAAATTAATGCTTTAAAAACTAAAGCAGAAACAGAAAAGGCTAAGGTCACTAAAAAAGAAACTGAAAAAATGGTAAATCCTGAAACAGGTGAACCATTACTACAAGTTGGTATAGCATACAAACATCTACGAGATAAGATGGCTAAAGAAAAGTCTAAAGATAAAGAAGAAGTTAAAGAGATGGCTAGTGACAAAGCATACGCTATTGGTATGGCAACTGCTAAAAAGAAATACAATGATGAACCACCTTTAGACAAAAAGACAATTAAAAAAGGTCACGAAATCGGAGATAAATTATCAAAGATGAAGAACGAAGACCACCCAGCTAAACAAATGTTTGAACAATTAGCTGCTAAAGTAAAAGGAAAATAAAAATGTCAAACTATTTAAATCACAAGCCTGGCAGCCTGGAAGAAATCGTAGCAAAACAAGGAAGTTACAGAGAAGATTCTGGTTACCAAAAAATGT
>Ga0222719_10002763_pt1 | contig 15840 bp, 17 predicted proteins | sample C33_34DmetaG_FD_165039 | JGI IMG/M metagenome (GOLD analysis project Ga0222719, IMG submission 165039) | Estuarine water microbial communities from San Francisco Bay, California, United States - C33_34D | ecosystem: Environmental > Aquatic > Marine > Unclassified | place: USA: California... | reverse complement strand
CACAGATTTGGAGTATAAAAATGGCACAAGATATTTTAATCACGCCCGGAAGTGGCGAACCGCAAATTTTATTCCGTGGTAGTGGCACGACTGATACTGCCGTGGAAATTAATGTTATGTCTAGTTACCAGAGTGCGACGGGTTCTGGGACGGCACTTTTGTTTGAGGGTGAAGAGGGACTTCTATTCGGGATTACGGACAATCTCTCAAGTGGGACGATCTTTTCTGTTGCGGATATTACGGGGCTTCCCACTATAGAGGTAGACGCTGACGGTAAACTAAAATTATGTGAATATGGTAGTGGGATTATTGCCTATAATGGTATAACACTAGATAGTGGAGTTCCTACATCTACTACAGATAAATTATATAGTGATGGAAATAAGTTAAATTACAATGGGGCGGTTGTGCCAAAAACTGATCCCGTCACAAATGCTAGTGGTGTTCATAATATGATGATAATTAGCGAGGCTACCTACACGGCTCTTGGAACTAAAGACCCCAATACTATTTACTTTATTGTTTAGGATTAATAATGGCTAATACCACAAGAAGTGCTGGACTTGGCGCAAATGGAGTTGGAGGAGGGTCAGTTACTTGGACCGACCCAAACAACGTTGTGGCTAGTGACAATTCCTACGCTGTAGCTCTAGGTCTTGACAACACTACCTCTAAAGATTTAGATTGTACTAATTTTGGGTTTAATTTGCCCGCTGGCGCTACTATAAATGGGATCACAGTTAGTATTGAGAGGTATGGATCGGGTCAAGTTGCGGACCTTTCAATAAAACTTCTTAACGGAGATGGTGCTGGGGGAGAGAGCGCGCAAGATAAATCCACTGGAGCTACATGGGCAGCTGTAGAAGGGGCTACAACGTTTGGCAGCCCGACAGACACATGGGGAGAAAGCTGGACGGCTTCCGAAGTTAACTCGCTTAATTTTGGTGTAAGAATACAATGTGAAGGTATTACAGGTGATTATAATGCTGATACTGCATACATAGACCACGTACAAATAACTGTTTACTTTAGTTCTAATATTAAAGCTGGTAATTTAGAGGTTAAGGAAATAAGAGCTGGCGACAATCCACTATCAAATGTCGCCGCAGGAAGTTTGACTGTATAGAGGTGTTATGGATTTAAGTAAGTGTAGGTGTGACAAACCGGGAATGTGTCCAGTGTTTAGCCGTATTATGGGTGAAGACCCACCAGACTGGAAATGGTGTCAAACAGCCCCTATTGAAGATAAAAAATTGTTTTATGATATGACATCAAAGAATATAATACAGTCACCTCCAAGTAAAGACTTCATAACCATAGATAAGCTGTATAAAGACCTCCTTAAATTATTACCTGATATACAGAAATATGACGGGATTGTTGGTATACCTAGATCTGGCATGATTCCAGCATCATTATTATCAACACTTTTGAGTAAACCGCTATTCTCAGTAATTAATGACGAAATCCACATGTTAAATTGTTCGTCTGTTTTTGGTGGAAGCAGGATGCGTAAATTTGACGGCGACGTACAAAACCTAGTTTTCGTAGACGATACGGTTTATAGTGGGGAGACATTTGAAAAACTTGAAAAAGTATTTGGAGATATAAAAACAGCCGCTGTTTACGCACCTCGGTTTAATTGCGAAAAGGTTGATTATTTTGCGCAGATATTAAACCCACCTCATATTTTAGAGTGGAATTTTTTCAATTCTGGGTACGTTGAAGCGTCAATATTTGACATTGATGGTATACTTTCAAAAAATGTACCTATACCAGTATGTGAAAATGAAGCGCTTTATGTTGACTGGCTGAAAAACGTTGAGCCATATTACCACAGGGTGCCAAGGTTATTTAAAATTAATAAATTAGTTACAGGTAGATTAGAAAAATATAGAGATATCACTGAGGAGTGGCTTGAGAAACATGGGATACAATATGGCGAATTGGTAATGTTTCCTACAGAACTTGAAGCTGAGAGGAATAAAAATCACTATAAAGTTGTTGGAAAATATAAAGCTGAGATATATAACAATTGTGATTGCCGATACTTTGTAGAGAGTGAGTTGTCTGAGTCTAAAGTAATAAAACAACACACCGATAAGTTAGTAATATGTCCAGACCACGAGGCTGTGCTATGATATATCTACCTAGACGGGCATTGTTTATTCATATACCGAGGACTGCTGGAAACTCAATAACTAACGCTATTGCGGCGACCTGTACTGGAAAGGGAATAGATGTCATACTTAGCACTTCATATAATATACCAAAATACAATGGACTTTCTAGACATGCTCCAGCCTTTACTTTATTTAAATTTATAGACGAGTGGGATGATATTTACAAATTTGCTATAGACAGACCTTTTGAAGAAAGGGTACAGTCAACAATAAGGTTAATAGAAAAAGATAGGGCAATCAAAACTAATTTAGATCCAACTTGTGGGGTTAGATGGAAAAAAATATTAGAAATGGAAAACTATCAAGATTTTATTCGTAAAGACTGGGAAAAGCATACTACTGAATGGTTTACAAAAAGGGGAAATGGGGAAGATCTAGGAGTTGAATTGTATAATTATAATGAACTACCAGATAAGTGGTGTGAAATTTGCGATAAATGTCAAATACCTAGAAGTGAATTACCCCATTTAAATAAAGCGTAAAAATCTAAATTATAAATTTGTCCTATAATAGTGTATAATTATTTATCAAACCAATTTAAGGAGAAAAAAAATGGCACAATTTTCAGTGGAAATTGCTGATGCGGATGTGGCTAGAGTCCTAACTTCTTTGGCCGCCAACTACCGTAGACCTGAGCAAGTTCCTAACCCAGAATTTGACCCAATGGAACCAGTTTCTGAAACTAACCCAGAAACGATTGATAACCCAGAAACCGTTTCCCAATTTGGAAACAGGATGGTTAGAAAGTTTTTAGCGGATAATGTCAAGGCATATGAAGTTAGACTTGCGAAGGAGCAAGCCGCTAACTCCGTAAATACAGACGTAACTATTAATGATCCGGCAGTATAATGTTTCCCGGTCAATGCTTTAATGAATTTCCCCTTTCGACCTCTGAGGACATGACTCAGACGTTTAATGGGGACGTTATAGAAAAAGACGTTTACATTGAACAAGATCTTCCAAAAGAGATATATATTGAACAACAAAAAGACTTAGATGTTTATATAGATCAACAAATAGAATTTACACTGGAAAATTAAATGCCTAGCGAAATACATCAAAATGACGTTGGAACTCGGTTTTTGCTCACAGTAAAAGACGGCTCTGACGTTGTAGATATATCTCAAGCAACTTCCATTGTTGTGGATTTTAGAAAGCCAAGTGACACGGTGGTTAATAGGTCTGCATCGTTGCTAAATGATGGTAGCGCGGTTTCTGGCGTTATGTATTACGATACAGTAGTTGGCGATTTGGACGAAGTTGGTAAATATAAATTGCAGGGAAGGGTGGGTTTGTCAAATGGAACCTACCACACAGATATTCACACTTTTCAAGTCCACTGTAATTTATAGAGGTAATTATGTCTTGGCAAGGTCAAATGTCCACTATTGTTAGACATCTAGTTAATGATCTAGATCCTGCTAACTATAAATATTCAGACAATAGAATAGAAACCTCCATTTTGGTTGCTTCTCAATTGATGATTATGAATGTTGATTTCAATAATAAATATGACATTAATGTAGAGGCTTGCAGGTTGTCTCCAGATCCAACTGACTCTGGAACAAAAGACGATCCCTTTATAACTTTAGCTTGTCTGCGTTCTGCGTGTATAATTATAGGTAGTGAAATACGTAGTGAGTCTGGCAATGCTATCTCTATTAAAGATGGCCCATCCGCTATTGACCTACGTGGTGTTACCGCAACCTTAACTGTCTTGTATAAAGACTTATGTGATAAATACGAACATTTACTATTAGAATATAGAGCCGGTAATAGTGTGGCTGGTCAAGCAATCCTTGGTCCATATAGCCCCGGCTCAGAAATACTTCAAAGAAACTATGGCCCTGATTATAGATCAGGCGGATATTTTAACCTTTAGGAGATTATAAATGCCAACTATTCAAGATTCTGGAGCAATTATATCTAGCATCAGCTCTGACCTAGCTGACAACAATGCTGGTTTAATTAGCGCATATGACGTAAGGCACAATATGGAAGATGCGGTTGCTTCTATCCCAAATATTGTTTCTTTGAGCGATACGGAAAACACATACTACTTTAGGAACAATGTTAAGGTTTCTGGGGTTGGCGCTATTGAATCTAAATTTATCACTGAGGCTGGAATTGCTTTTCCAAACGCCCCTGCTCCGGGAACTTCTTACAGTCTTGACGCACAGAATACCCAGATAGAACCTTATCCGGGTGCCGGTAATATAGATCACGGAAATTTAGCTGGTCTTTCTGATGACGACCATCTTATCTATTTAAATAGAGATGGATCTAGAGGTATGATTGGCAACCTGCAAATGAACGACAACTTGACTGCACATTGGATTGGCCCTTCTGGTGATTCTAGTGAAGGTATTCAATTCGTACATAATTCAGACGGTCAACTGGAAATAAATACTTCTGGAACAATCGTATTCGACGATGGCTCAAAAATAGCAAATGCTGCCAACGAACCCACCGCAAAAGGTTTGGCAAAAGCTTGGTGTAATTTTGACGCTAGTGGAGATGCAGCCGGTATTCCTGCTGTAAGGTCATCCTACAATATCCATTCTTTAGAAAGAGAATCTCAGGGAGTTATCAAGATTACGTTTGCTAGCGGCACATTTGCTGATAATAATTATGTAGCTATTGGTAACAGTAATGCTAACGCAAGTAGTGGAAACTATAACGCTTTTGATATCAACACTGTTGGATTACTTGTCAGAGAGGGCGATGATGCTAATTCTCTAAGAAGTATTTACTATATAATTAGAAGTGACGACAATGAGCTTGTTGATGCTAAAGTTAACGATTTTGTAGCTTACGGTCTAGGTCCGGGTACAACCGCAGATGCAACTCCCACAACTACTAACGTTGGCCCATAAATAGGCATAAATTAATGAAAGACATTTTACTTTTCGATAGAGTAAAAGAATTAACTCACATAACTGGAACTTCCGATATTTTATTGGAAGGGGCGGCTAATGGGTTTAGTGCGTTTGCTGATTATTACTCAGTAAATGATGCTGTATTTTATGCAATAACTGATGGCGTTCAATACGAAGTTGGGTCTGGTGAGTATCTTGGAGTTGTAACTCCTAATACCACCACGCTTACTAGAAATTCTTTAAGAAGTTCTAATGTAGATAATTCAAAAATAGATTTTGGTAATGGTATAAAAGAGGTATACTCTACATATCCCGGTCTATTTGGGGTTATTTCTAATCCAGAAGATACAGCGCAACAAACAAGAGAAAGCGGCGTTACATTTTGGGCTGGCGCTCAGACGATAGATAGTGATAATCAGTTCGTATGGGATCAAGCTAATAAAAGACTGGGAATAAATACAAATAGTCCTCTGTCATCCTTACACATTGGGGGAGACAATGTCACTTCTGAACTTAGGGTTTCTGGGATTACCCTTGGTGTTTCTGGGATTGATTTTGTCGAAGTGGGCGTAGGTTATTCTACCGGAAGACAACAAGAACCATTTTTAAGAAATACGCTTTGTGAATATACTAGTGGTATTCTTGAATTATCTGGAGATGTGGACCAAGTTATATGCTTTAGGCCGCAAACAGCCGGTACTTTTCTCGGTGTTCCTTCTGGCGCTTGCCCTGCGGGTTGCGGTGATGAACATCCAATATTTAGAACATTGTCTGTAGAAGATATCCCAAATCTTTCTGGTTTATATCTTACTCAAGACACACATGCAGATAAAGCTCTTGGTAATATAGCTTTCTACAAAGAAGATAAAAATATAACATATGCTGATAGTTTTAAAATAGATACATCTACAAGTCCAAATGAACTACAGGTTAGTGGTACTATTAAGGTTGATGATCAAATTATTGCTAATAGTGGTGGAGATAACACGATTGTAAATCAAAATGGTTTACTCGTTGTTCCTGTGTATAATTTAGTTTCAGATGTTGTCAGCGAAATTCCGGCTAGTAATGCTGGAGCAATAGCTTTTGCGAGCGTTGATAGTTACATTATGATAGCCAACGGCACAAGTTGGGTTAGTGGTCAATTAGTTTAAATTTCTCGGAGAAAAAAATGTCAAAGCAAAAAGCCGTAAGTGCAAATGGGTTTAATGAGTACGGAGGTGTTAGCTATGTTAACAGGTCTGGCGAAACAAAAACCTTGTCAGCTCAAATTGTAAACACATCTTTACCAACAGAAGGTGAAAATCAATTTGTGGTAGATCCCACTTTTGCCCCAATAGAGGCTGGAGCTGGAACTACGACGCTAGTAACTGGCGTGGATGGATTACAGATTTCTGTAATGAGTTACACCATGATTGCAGATTCAGCAACGACAGTTCAAATCATTTCATCTGGAACTACTAATACTGATATTAGCGGCCCTATGGCGGTAGCTGCTAATGGTGGTGTTAGCGCTAATGATAATGAAATTATGTTTAGGACTCAGCCGGGAGACGATTTGGTTGTTACCAATTCCGTAGGTAATTTAGCGGGACATATCGCTTACAAAATAGGTTAATTAAATGCCAATTACAATTCCTCCAAGTGTTTTCGCAAAATACTATGACGTAGTTGATTCCACTTTTGACATTTTTGGGGTTACTTGCCAATTAGTATATATAGAAAAAATTGAAGAATTACCCGACAATTATAACAACATTCCTGATAACAGGTCTGTTAATCCGAGAAGAAGAAACGGGGACTACAATAGGGGTGGCAAAACCTACAAAGAAGTTGAAAAACTTGAGGATATAAAAATAAAGGTATATTGGGATAGCAAAAATTGGACTAAGCTTGGTGGCGATATTGTGATGCCATCTCACGGTATTCAGACCATTTTCTTTGCTACTGATTTACCAAAGATATTACGGGCTAAGGAGTTGATTGTCCATAAAAAAGTAAAGGACTTAAAAGAATACAGATTTAAGAGATACGGCGACCCATTTCCGATGGGTATTGGTTTAGAAAGATACTTTGGCTGTTTTTGGGAATAATATGATAACCTTAAAATTAACTCAGTCAATATTTGAAATTCAAAACCTTATCAATGAGGCTACCGCTAAAGAACTAAATAAAATTATAAGAAGAAGAAAAGCAATCACTTTAGGGAAATTAAAAAAAGAAACTGCTGGATGGATTGCGCAAACGGATGAAATAGCATCTATTACCAATCCTGCGCCTAATGAACTAAAGTCGCTATTTGGTATAACCGGTTCTAGAGATGCCGCCCAAGCAATAATAGAAGCCGTTGCCGATTCCGTAATAGTGGAAATTTTACCATTTGATAAAAATTTAAGAGGTAGCGTAACTTTTAAATTTCAGCCACAGGATAATGCTAATTTGTTGGCGATAAAAGAAGGGCATCAAATTACAGAAAAAGGCGCTGATTTACATTGGCTTGACTGGTTGTTGACAAAAGGTGACTCAGTTATAGTTATAGGTTATCGCTACAGCCCAAGAGAAAGCGGTAGAGGTGGTAGAGGTATCATGAAAAAGGGTGGGACGTTTAGGGTTAATCCTAAATATTCCGGTATTATTGGAAATAACTTTGTTAGTAAAGCTTTTATCGGTAGAGAACAACAGGTAGTAAAAATTATAGAGGATTCATTACTATGAGTTATTTTGCTCCACTAAAAGGTTTTACCGATATATTTTCGTATACCTTAAATAATGATATACAAGACGGACTTGTTGAGTATTTTGATTGGGGCTTGTTAGATAAGGGTAATTATTTCAATGCTACCTTGGGAGAACTTTCTCCAGAGGGCGAGGATTATAGCAGATTGCGCTCGTCTTCTAATCCTCAATACTTAGACGGGCAGGTTTGGGAAGGCTTTAGGGGGAACTGGGTTTGGCAGAGCGGTGTCGAATATACACCCAGTCCAATTACTGGTCAGGATGACACTAGACCGGGCATATCTGGAGTTTATGTTGATAATGTATTTTATCCTTCAGATACTACTGGCGCTTATGCTCATTATGTAGACTACAAAAATGGCGCTGTTATATTTGAAAACCCAATACCAACCGGGTCTAAAGTTCAAGCTGAATATAGTTATAGATGGATTAATGTTGTTTATGCTAATGATGTACCTTGGCTAAAAGAGGTTCAATTAGACACACAGCATCCCACCAGCAACTTTTACGACAAAAATAAAGGCGCTTGGGATATTCCCGTTGAGTCTAGGTTGCAACTACCAGCAATAGCTATAGAGGTTGTACCAACTAGGAATTTTAAAGGATACCAACTAGGAGGCGGACAAATTGTATACACTGATATATTATTTCATTGTATAGCGGAAGACGAGGTAACTAGGAACAAATTAGTAGATATTGTGTCGTTACAAAACAATAAAACAATACATTTGTATAATAGCAATAGTATTAATGAAAATAACGACTACCCCACTGATTACAGGGGCGTACCTGTTTCTGGAGCGTTGCAGTATCCAGAATTAGTGGCAAAATATCCGGGAGGGAAACTCTTTTTTAAAGAAACCGTTGTTCAAGACATGACTTCAATAGATAGTAATATTTATGGAGGTGTTGTTAGAATAACCACAGAGGGTATAAAATCAAATATTTAATTAATTTAGTGTATAATATAGAAATGCTTCCACATACAGGAGAGATATTACAATGACCACTGCTCTTAATAATGATAGAATTTTTTACGCAACACAGGCTGTTGCTATTGCGCCAGAAGGTACTGCGGCTAACAGTTATGATACTGACGACGTAGCTCACGGTGTACAAAGTATTGGTATTACTACCAACTTTAACCTAGAACAAGCTTTTGAACTGGGTCAGCTTGAGATTTATGAAAACATCGAAGGTCTACCGGATGTGGAAGTCACGATGGAGAAGGTTCTAGACGGTAATAGACTTCTTTATCATATGGCTAGCGCTTTTGATAGTTCTGATAACACCACTATTAGCCCAACTGATACCGGTAAACTAATTCGTAGATCAAAAGTTAGAGCTGACGTTAGACTTGGTATTTACGAAGAAGATAATACTAACGTTTTCGCTAACGCCCCAGCTACCTCTAGCGCTACTGCTGGCGATAAGCAATCTACTGAAGTTTATATGTCTGGTATGTTTATTAGTAGCGTGAGCTATACCGTCCCCGTTGACGGAAATGCTACTGAAAGCGTGACTTTTGTTGGCAATAATAAAAAATGGTTTCATAGCTCCACTGCTACTGATTTTAGTGACATGGCACTTGTTAATGTTGGAAGTCAACCGCTAACTAATTTAGACGGTAATGATTCTCCGTTAGCTGCTACTTCTGGTAGCAACTCGGTTGCAGGCGTGTTGGCTAGTGGTGGTATTCAGAGACGTGAAGATGTCATTATGACAAAATCTATCTTCCCAAAATCTATCCGTGGTGTAGTTGGTACTTCGGCTGGAAATGGCTACAATGCCACCTCCGAGGAAAATAGAATTCACGTACAGAATTTCTCATGTTCAACTGACTTTTCTCGTGAAGACATTTTGGAACTAGGTCGTAAAACTCCATACGCAAGACCAGCAAACTTCCCAATTGAGGTTAGCTGCGAAATCGAAGCTATTACCACCGAGGGTGATTTTGTGACAGCTATTGAAGAAGGAAACCCACTTCTTGACGAAACAATCGCTTCTGGCGAAAACACTGAAAATGAAACAATTAAACTTGTTTTGAGAGGTGGATACGTCTTCGACTTGGGTGAAAAGAACCGCTTGTCAAGTGTTAGTTATGGTGGAGGTGACGCTGGTGGTGGAAACGCAACCTGTACATATAGTTTCACTAACTTTAATGATTTGGATGTTTTGCACTACAGCAACAACGGCCATCTAGCTTAATTAAGCTAATTAGGATTTTAAAGGAAATAACATGAAATACATAAACTCCCGTTCTGAGGTTCTGCATGGACTATCATGATCGGGAGTTTTTTGTTTCTAGACTTAGGGCTGGATATCATATTGTAAACTATAATTATAAAAAGATAAAAATATATCCACCCACTGTTGAAGATGAATTTGAAGCTAATGTACATTATCAAAAAATGTATAATAGATGTTTAAATGACGATTTGTTGACCGAAGATGAGTGCCACCAACTTCTTGTAAAGCAGGGGTTGTGGACTGAAAAAGACGATAAAGAAATAGAACAAGTTAAAAAGGACATTGAAAAACTAAAAGTTGAGATATACTCAAAAAGAAATGAGAAAAAGGTTGTAGCGAGATCGAGAGCGTACCTAAGAGCTATTGAAAAGGCTTTAGACAAAAAACAGTCTGACAAACAAGTTTACTATGGAAACACCTGTGAGGCAATAGCGCAGCTAGAAAAAAATGCATTTTTATTAAAGTGTGGCTGTTATGTAGGCTCTGATCCATTAGATGATGAAGATTTTGATTATAAAGGGTTGTTGAATTTATATTATGAACAAATATTAAAAGAGAGTGAGATACGGGAAATTGCCCGTACCGACCCTTGGAGAACATACTGGTCATTAAAAGATAACACTAATTTATTTAAAGATAATGGTAGAGAGTTAAGCGTTGACCAGAAAAACTTATTGATATGGGCTAAAATGTATGATAGTATTAACGAATCTATGGATGCCCCTAGCGATCAAGTTATAAATGATGATGATATGCTGGACGGTTGGTTTATACTCCAGCGCAAGAAGTCGGAAAAAGAAAAAGGGAGACAGGATTTGGAATCTTCATTGAATAATGATAAAATAGCAAATTCTAGTGAAGTGTTTGTTTTTGCTCAAGACCATGAACATGCGGCTAGAATTGAAGAGTTAAATGACATCACCGGAAGGGTGGTCAAAAAAGAAAGATTGGCAGTGATTAAGAACCAAGGAGAAGCTTCTGATTTAGACTTTAAAGATCAAAAGATTAAATTGGGGAATCAACGCGCTGAACAATTTAAATCACGTTTTAGGAGTTAATTATGGAAAACTTTAGTAAGTTAATTAGGGAGAAATCTGACTATGAACAACTAAAGAAAGATAAATTTAAAAATGATTCTAAGGAGAGACTTTCAAAAATTTTAAAAAAGAAAGTTGAGACCACTATGATAGGCGCTCTTAGCTCTATTGAAGAACATTTTGGATTTCTTTGGGGCGCATCTGGCGGACCTGTCTCAGATCAAGATCTTACAGAAGAACAAAAGATTATGTATGAGGCTTACCAAAAAGTTAGATCGGAAATACTAGATAAAGGAAATACCCAATCTAGAAATATTGACGCTGAGTTAAATCAGTATGAAATTAATTGGCTTAGGTTTACAATGAACATTCCAGTAAAGGAAAAATCTTAGGAGGAACTTATGAAAAAGGTTACTAAAACAGTTAGAGTTGACGGCGAAGACGTTAAAATTTACGTTAGAAATCCCACTAATGGGGAGCTTAGTGCCGCCGACAGGGTTAGGGCTAAATCTTGGACTCGTGCCATGAAAGACCCAGACGTTGTTTCTAAAAAGCAGCTAGATAAAATTTTGGAAGAAAAGGGTGCTTGGGACAAAGATAAGCAACGTCAACAAACAGACCTTTTTAATGAAATTATCTCTTTGGAAAAGCAGTTAACTAGACCCGACAAGAAAAAGATGAAATTGTCGCAAGCTAGAACTATAGCTATTGACATGAGAAAGAAAAGGCTTGAGTACAGAAATCTTATTTCGGAAAAACTAGAGCTAGAACAAAATACTGCTGAGTCTATTGCTGATAATGATAGATTTGACTATCTAGTTTGTTGTTGTTCTTTTTATGAGGAAAATGACAAAAGAGTGTATAATAGTCTAGAAGATTATAAATCTAAAGATTCAGATGAAATAGCATACGTTGTTGCGTCAGCACTGGCCGAAATGATGTATAATCTCGACGAATCTTTTGAGAAAAATCTACCAGAAAACAGGTTCCTTCTAGAGCAAAATCTGGCACACTCTGACAATCTATTGTTGACTGACTTTGAAGGTAATTATGTCGATGAAGATTTTCAGCCGCTTGATCTTGACGAACAAGAAGAAGATGAAAAAATTGAGTATGAAAATGATTTGGTTGCTTCTTTACCAGAAAAGAAAAAACCAACAAGAAGAAGAAAGACTACAACCACCAAAACTTCGGATAGTTAATAGATAGCGTAGTCATAAATTAAATAGGGTTTTCATGGCTACAAAATTTAATTTAACAGCTCAATTACAGTTACAGGCACCAAGAAACACCGCACAGGTTGTCTCTCAAATTCAGAGGCAACTTTCCGGTGTAAATGTGCCTGTAAATGTTGTTAATAGTTCTAGAGCAACTCAGCAACTTAAACAGGTAAACAACCAAACTAAAAAGGTTACAACCCAAGCTCAGAAAATGGGTAAGGCGTTTGGTGTTGCCACTAGAAGATTTGCCGCCTTTTCTGTTGCAGCTAGAGGTATAACTCTATTTACTTCCTCGTTAGCTAATGCTGTTGATGAATCTATACAATTCCAAAGAGAATTGATCAAGATTTCTCAAGTTACAGGTAAGACCCTATCTGAATTAAGGGGTCTCACTGACACTATTAGTAATCTATCTACGTCTCTTGGTGTATCTAGCAAGTCTCTTTTATCTACTGGTCGTATTCTTTCTCAGGCTGGTATTCAAGCTAAAGAACTGGAAATAGCTCTTAGTACTCTGGCTAAAACAACTTTAGCTCCAACGTTTGACGATATTACTAAAACCACCGAAGGTGCAGTTGCTATTATTGCGCAGTTTAAAGAGGGTGTTGGCGCACTAGAAAGACAACTTGGCTCAATTAATGCTGTTGCTGGTCAGTTTGCTGTTGAGTCTGGTGACTTGATCTCAGCCGTCCGTCGTACTGGTGGTGTGTTTAAAGCTGCTGGTGGCGACTTAGAAGAATTGCTTGCGCTATTCACAAGTGTTCGTGCAACTACTCGTGAAAGCTCAGAGAGTATTGCTACCGGTCTTAGAACTATTTTTACACGTATTCAAAGACCTAAGACTATTGAGTTCTTAAAACAGTACGGGGTTGAGCTTACTGATTTAGAGGGAAAGTTTGTTGGCCCTTACGAAGCTGTCAGAAGATTAAGTTTAGCGTTTGCCGACCTTGAAGAAGGTGATGTTACATTTGTTAAGGTAGCCGAAGAGCTTGGCGGATTTAGACAAATTGGTAAAGTTATTCCTCTCATCAAAGAGTTTTCCACTGCTGAAAAAGCTAGACAAGCCGCTCTTGCTGGTGGAGAATCATTAACAAAAGATGCTGCCGCAGCACAATTAGCTCTAGCTATTCAATTTCAAAAAGTTAAAGAAGAATTTTACGAGCTTATTCGTGCTATAACTGAAACCAGTACTTTCCAAGCTCTCGTTAAGACATCTCTCAATTTAGCTAGTGCATTAATTAAAGTGGCCGATTCCATAAAGCCACTCATTCCTCTTATTGGCGCTTTTGCCGCTTTTAAAGTTGCTAAAGGTATTGGTGGGTTTGCTGCTGGCCTTGGGGCTGGACTTAGGGGTACAAAAGGTTTTAATGCGGGTGGATTAGTCCCCGGAAGCGGAAATCGCGATACTGTTCCCGCGATGTTAACTCCCGGAGAGTTTGTTATTCGTAAGAGTAGTGTTAAGTCATTGGGGGCTGGTACGCTAGCTGCTATGAATAATAATAGATATGCTGATGGCGGAAAAGTTAAAAAAACTATAGCAGACAAACTAACATCCGCCGAAAGTCAGCGACGTGTATATAGAGAAAAGTCAAACCTTGAAGGAAGAATTTCTAATAAAAAAATTCAGCTTAATCCAAAAGATACATTTAACTCTAATATATTAGAGCAGACGTTTGCTTCTAAAATCCCTCAAGGTTATATAAATGCTGGTAAAAAATTAAAACCATTAGATTTTGAAAGATATGTTTCTTTAAAACTTACAAATAGTGTTAAAAATGTTGCTGGTGGAAATGCTCCTATTGATATTGTTAAAGGTGTTGACGTTCCCACTGAAGTTAGACTAAGAAAATCAAAATCTCCTCCTTCTCAACTTATTGATAAATTAATTAGAGCTTATACGTCCAATGCTACTAAAAATACGGGTCAGAGTAAATTATCTTTAAATGAGGACAATCTTTCTCTTGGTCCTTTAAGGGTTGCATATCCGTCTAGAAATGTTATATCTAAGACTGACGCACGTAGAATTAATCTTAAACAAAAGCCAGCCAAAAAGAAGGCGACTGGCGGTGGCGTGTCTGATACAGTACCCGCTCTCCTAACTCCCGGCGAATTCGTTATTAACAAGAAGGCGGCCTCACAAATAGGTGCCGCTAACCTCAACAGAATGAATACTAAAGGTGTTCAAGGGTTTGCTAGGGGTGGCTTTGTTGGCGTGCAGAAGTTTGCTGGTGGAGGGGGTGCAGCTCCAAGTAAAGCCGCTAGTAATGCCGCTGGCGGATTGGCTAATGTTGCAACTACTGGTTTTATAGTTAGCTCTGTTTTTGAGTCTATGCGACCAACAATTGATGAAAATTCTACAGCTATGGAAAAATTGACGGACACTGTGCTTGGTACGGCTAGTCAAATAGCTGTATTCGGAACTTTAGCTGCGGGTATATTACCTAAAGGTTCGCTAAAAGCGGCTAAAGATTTAATAATTCCATCTAAAGGTAAAGGTGGTCTTTCTACAAAGCAGAATAATCAAAGAACAAAAGCAAACAAAGAGATACAAAATCTTAGTGTTGACATAAAAAGTTTACAAGATGGTATAAAAGCTGATAAAACAGCTCAAGAAGCTAGTCGTAAGTCTATAGATAAACTTACTAAAAGAATTGAAGATAATACTAAAAGGCGTTCAGAGTTAAACAAGAAAATTGCTGAAACTAGAGGTAAAGGCGGTAAGAAGGGTCGTGCGCAAAGAGAAGCTGCTTTAAATGAAAGAATTGAAGTCGAACAACAATTAGATCGAGATAAAGGAAAATTAGCTTCCGCTCAAGCTGCCGGGACGGATGAAAAGCTTGAAAAGAGTATTCGTGACAAAGAAGACACAATAACACAAAAGGAGCGTAGGAAAGGTCAAGTTCGTAAAAATAAACGTGGGGCTTCAAAGAAAATACCCGCTGGACAAAGAGCCTTTAAAATACAAGCTGAAAGAGGTATTTTAAGAGGTGCAGATAAAATTAAAGGTGTAGGAAAAGCAACTTCAAAGTTTGGTCGATTAGCAAGCAAAAAAGGTGGACTAATTGGCAAGGCTGGAGGTCTTATTTCTAGAGGCGGCGCAGCTATTTCTGGAGGAGGCACGGCTTTAGCTGGTAGTTCTACAGCTTTAGCGGGCGCAGCTACAGCAGCTACTACTGCACTTGCTAGTTTTACTGCTGGTGCTGGTATAGCTATTGGGGCGACTGCGGCTCTTTCAAGTGCTTTAGACTCTTTAACAGGTGTTCATGAGAAAGCTAAAAAAGCTATAGAAGATGGTAATACAGAAGCAGCTGGAGCCGCAGCTGTTAATAGCCAACTACAAAAAGATGCAAACAAAGCTGCTTTAGGTATGGCAGCCGTGGGCGCTGCTGTTGGTCAAGTATTGATACCAATTCCAGTTTTAGGAGCCGCTATTGGAGGTTTAGTTGGAGGCGTCGTTGGTCTTGCAGCTAAATTACCCGGAGTTAACAAAATATTCGGCGCACTTAGAAATAGTTCTATTGGTAAATTCTTTGGC
>Ga0222719_10002762_pt1 | contig 15841 bp, 20 predicted proteins | sample C33_34DmetaG_FD_165039 | JGI IMG/M metagenome (GOLD analysis project Ga0222719, IMG submission 165039) | Estuarine water microbial communities from San Francisco Bay, California, United States - C33_34D | ecosystem: Environmental > Aquatic > Marine > Unclassified | place: USA: California... | reverse complement strand
GCACAAACAAAAACACACAGAGGCTCATCTAGGCAATGCGACAGGCACAGTTCCAGGCTATAACGGCGGAGATCAGAGAGATCAAACAGGAATTAAGAGAATACATAATATTGATGAGTACAACAGATTTAGAAAAACAGAACCTAGAAGCACACGTTGACCTGTGTTCGGAGAGATACAAAGGTCTCCACGACAGGTTGAGTGCTATAGAACTCCGTCTAGGCAAAATGAACGAAGAGATGACGGCAGGTCACAAATCACAGACCAAGACAATCATAGCAACAGCGGGCACAGTGGTCGCAGGCTTACTATCAACAGTGGTGGTGATCTTGATGAAGATGCCAGGCTAGACAAATTATCAAATAAATGTTTATTAAAATAGCACCACGTGTCAACATCTATATTACGAATGCAGATGTTGAATTCATTAAAAAACATCTTACAGAAACATTCAAAAGCAGTGATTTAAACGACAGCGAACAAACAATGGTAAAGAGACTGGCAGACAAGGCCATTTTTGTGAGGAAAAATTTAGACAATGACACGCAATACATGTTAAATAAACACATATATAAGTATTTTAAATAGGAGATCTACTATGCACACCCAAGACCTTGCTAAAGGCATGGTTCAAGTGACCGGCTGGAAACCAGAAAATCAGCCCATACCAGAGCATGACCTAACAAAAATTATAAAATCTGCCTTGAACATGCAGACAGGACAGTATGCCGGATTTACACACAAATCAGGAATACAGCATATTGCCAAGCCATACAAATTATGGATTCCACACAGAGAAGGCGAATTAGAAAATGTCTTATCATTAGCCGGCATACATTCGTTGCCACAGTGTCAGAACCAAGTATTCCAGAATGTAAAGAATGTAATAGTTTATATGGTTCATGAACCTGAGTACTTGATGCAAACAAACAGTCAACTTAACAATAACAATGCAAACGACAAAGATTACATAAGTTGGCTATGTGCTATATCAGATCCAGAAATGGAAGTACGAATCAGAGAAGAATGGAACAGTTACAGTTCATTCATGGACAGATTCCTTGAGGCAGAAAAAAACAAAAGATCCAATAAAGCATACGATGATCCTGTGGAATCTATTGTTCCTTATCATAAGTTTTCGGGAGAACACCTGCACCTGATCTATCAAACGCTAGGCATGGCAATAGGTGCCGCGAGCATACAGGCCAGAGAACTTGGATACTACGTTCAGTTTCACACTGCATACAGAGGTTCGGTAGCATGGCGTGATTTCTATGGTAACAAGTTCCATCCTGAAGGAAAATGGTATCCACAGGTGATACAGATAATCGGAACCCATCCTGAGCAAGCCAAATCAAGTCCGTTTAGAACATTGGTTTCGGAGGCCGTGGAGGACACATCAGCGTTGGTAAATCCAAACGATCTTGATTCATTAACAGCCGGGATAGTTGAAAAGAAAATCAAAAAACCCGAGTACGCATATGATTTTGATGTTTTTGATCCACAGCAATACAAAGAACAAATCAAACCAACGTTGGTGACTAATGCCGTACCAGAATATCAAAAAACGTTTTTTGAAAAAAATTATGGACAGTACTCAAAAGATCCAAGAAGACTATACGAACAATGTTACCAAGGTAAAGCCAACATTGCATGATAAAAAGTCTGAACTTGTAAAACAAATCGAGGCCTATGGTTTAAAAAGGAAACTGGCGGCCTTGGCTAAAAAAGAACAAGCACGTAGGCCATTTCATCATCTACCCAAGCAGTTCTCCAAAGGCATCCTGATAGGCAACATAGCCATCGTGCCTAAAAAACAAACTGGCACCAGGTATGTGTATGTGATAGCAGATATGATGGAAGCAACGATACTGCACGAAGGTATAAACCTCAAACAGACAGCCATACTCGTGGCCCATCACCTAGCAGACGGCAAGAAAATACCCAATAACATAATCGAACTTGACACCAAACACGCCTCACAGTTGTTCGACATACAGAACGCAAAACGCATGATAAAGGAGGCGCAAAAAGAGAAAGACGAACTGATGGAAGACGTTTACTGGGATAGACTAGACGTCGCAAACCGCCTAGCGGACGATTGCAAGAGCAAAATACAGCACATCTTTAACGACACGTTCGGAGGCTAGATAATAAATAAACACAGTATGAAGAGTTTAGACCTCACAAAACCAATAACAACTGAATCATTATTGAAAGAATTCGAATCAAGATTCAACATGACCATGGATCTGACACAGTTAGATGAAGTGGAATTGCAAGACTACGCAAATCATGTGAGAACAAAGATACACGAGATCACACAAAACACACACTTCGGACAAGAACTTAAAGACAACGCATATCAAAAAAATCAAATGATGCTTGATATTATAAATCAAGAGATTGCAGAGAGGAAACTTGCTGAGTACGGTGGTAGCATGGCAGACCCAGAAGCCAAAGCAGGCTCAACAGCGATCAGTGCCAAAGGTAAACTTGATAAAGGTCAGGCACTGTCACAGGACGAGAAGAAAGTTGTAAGCAAGATGCTTACAAAAGAAGGTGTTGAGGAACAATCAGAATTAATATTAGCGGCCAAGGACATGATGGACAAGGTAACAGGTTACTTGGAGGATCTAGCATCAATGAAAACAGAAGGCATGTTAGAACTAGCGGACAGAATCAGAGACGAAATGGGTGCAGACAAGGCAGACGCATTCATACAAAAAATCCAACCAGCGATTGAACAGGCAGAAGCCACTTTATCGACAACCAGGCAAGAACTGGATAACGGTGTAAGAATATTGACCGGAGAGGAAGTTGCTTCAGAACCCATGGGAGCCGATGACACGATGGACGTGGACACAGATCTAGACTCACTGGACTCAGGCGATGCTGAGGCAGATGAGTTTGGAGCCTCTGACGCCGAAGCAGGTGGCACAGAACCAGAAGGCAGAGAGCAAAGAGAATCCAAAGAAGTGTTTGAAGCATCAAACAGATTGTACAGCAAACTAGCGGGGAAGTAGTCCCGTGAGATTTTACGAATTCAAAAAATCAGACAGCGAACTAGAATCAGCAATAATCAATGTTTTATTAAACATGCGTGGCGACGCCGATGAGAAAGACAGTCCCAGTGATGTCAGCATGGATGCTGTGAAACAGATCATGAGCAATACTGGATATCCAGCATTTAACTACGATGTTTTCAAAAGGATATATGACCAGGACGGTGACCTGAAAAACGTGGTTGCAGACTTCGACCAAGAAAAGATCATAGTGAAGACCGACCATGAGGCAGAAAAAGATCCTGCCATGGACTACGACGACCAAGGAAGCACAGACGTCGTCAAGAAGATGGCCAAATCTGCCATGAAGAGACGACAGTAGACCAATAACTATTAATATGAGTAAGTCATTTTGTTCACTGGCCTGGAACCACCAATACATCCATACTAACGGTTCATTCAAATACTGTTGTGCCACCAACGACAAGATACTAGACAGAAACGGAAATCCATATCATATAAACAATACATCATTCGAGGCAGTGTGGAATAGCGACCACATGAAAGAGACACGGCTGAAAATGATTAAAGGAGAAACCCTGTCGGCATGTGTGAAGTGTAATGAGCAAGAAGAACAAGGCTATCAATCAATGCGAAGTATTGAAGACAAAGAATGGTACATCAAAAACACACAGGCCGATGGATCCGTAAGTCACCTACCCCATAGCACAGAAGTACACTTTGGTAACCTTTGCAACCTCAAGTGCAAAATGTGTTCACAGGCCTACTCTAACCAGATTGGCAAGGAATTGATAGAAATGGGGGAGGAAGATCCTGAATGGCTGTCATGGGTAATGAAACAGAGCGGCAATGTGAACAACTGGACCAACAACCTTTCGGTTGAATACAAATGGTTCAAGAATGACAAAATTGCAAACAAGTTGGTGAAGTGGATCAGCGATAACACCAGAACGCTTTGCATATTGGGAGGTGAGCCCACAATCATTCCGGAATTCTGGAATATATTTGACTACTGTGAAAAGCATGGCACACTTGGAGATAAGCAGGTAACGATAGTCACGAACCTGACGAATGTTAATCCAAGAGTGAAGAAATGGTTACCAAAATTACAAGGCTGGACAATTTGGGGGAGCATTGACGGTATAGGTGAGAGAACAGAGTATATAAGGTATCCAAGCAACTGGAACAAGATAGTGGAAAACTTAAATTTCTACAAAAGCGTTATCAACGAAAAACCCAACGGAAAAATTGTTTTTAGTCCGGCCATATCAATATTGAACATAGACCAATTGGATGATTTGCTTTTATGGCAACTGGAGTTTGCAGAAGGCAAATGGAACTTGCACTACAACCTTTCATGGATGGCACAGGTATGGTATCCAAAGATGCTGAACTACGATGTGGCTCCTGTAGAATACAAGTTGAAGATAGCGGACAAATTAGAAAAAAGTCGTGTAAAATTCAAAGATACATCACCAGAGTTTTTGATATACTACGATGGTCACATAAACAACCTGCGTGAAGACAAAGTAGACTCATCAGAGAGAAGAAACCTGCTAGAAAGTTTTGTGAAATACAACGACAGGCAAGATAAGTTCAGAGGCAAGAAAACCTGGAGGAAACTAATACCCGATCTTGAAAAAAGTATTACGAAATACTTGGAGCAATTTTAGAGACCCAATCAAGATTGTGAACCCTGCAGGGATGATAGTCGTCTCCGGCCCGTTCGGTAGTGACCCACATTTCGTATAGAGGAAGCACATTAAAACCATTCTGTACAAGAAAATTTTTAGTTGCTTTGTCCCAACTGCTCACGTAAAGGCGGATATTGTTATTATCGCAGTAATCTTTTATCTGCATAATTTTTTCTTTCGAATATTTGTTGTCAACATCTAGAGCAATTTGTTTTTTCACATGTGCGATCTTGTCTTTGATAAATGACTTGTCGAAATGATTAAGTGAGAAAAAATCATAAATCCAATCAGACCATGGACCCACCGGTAACTGAAAGTAAAGGCCATTGCTTGTGAATTTCAACAGTCTTCTGTCCATGACCGGAAACAGGACCACGGCTGTGTTGATACCAAAATGCTTGTGTGCGTTCACAAGGTTTGTCAGACACGCATCTGGTCCACCATTAGGCACACCAAAGTTACCTGTTTGCCTTCCTAGGGACTGCTGAAGTAGATTTGGCCATGTGTCACTTTCTGATAAGAAACTTCCATAGGTGAAACTGCAACCAAAACAACCGATGTCAGGCTTATTGTGAATCACATCCGCAACAGTGAAATTTTTGAAATAATTTGGATTGTTTTTGTTGCACTGTTTGTCACACTTTGCAGTTGGACATCTTCCATGAACACCGTTCTGTATGACAAAATCATCTGGTCGTTCGCTGATACTGTACGGAAACCAATTCTTCTGGCTTTCTATGTCGGATTTGTAGTTTACATTTTTCACCATTTGCTATATAATTATTAAAATGAAAATACCAAGAAACATTCTTATGGACAAAGGCATCGCCTACAATCAGAAGTATCCGTACAACGAACTATCCAAGGTTATCAAGAATCACAAAAGACACTATGAGACTCCCGATGGGAGGCAGGTGCCATCGGTAACCACTGTTTTGAGTGCCACAAAAGACATGACACACCTACACGCCTGGCGTAAGAGAGTTGGTGCGGAGAAGGCACAACAGATAACCACAGAAAGTGCGAACATAGGAACAGTGATGCACCGTAGCCTAGAGAAGCACGTGAAGGGCGAGGACAGAACACCTGGTTCTAATCTCATTCAACAGAAAGCACACGCCATGGCAAATGTCATTATTGACAATGGACTCACGGACGTGAGCGAAGTATGGGGGTCTGAGGTATCATTGTACTATCCAGAACTGTACGCAGGTACAACAGATTTAGTAGGCGTGTATAAGGGCGAGCCTGCTATAATGGATTTCAAACAGGCACGTAGATTGAAGAAGAAAGAATGGGTCGAAGATTACTATCTCCAATTGGTGGCATACGCAGAAGCACACAACAAGATGTACGATACACAGATCAAGACAGGTCGTATCTTTATATGCACACAGAACAATGAATATCAGACGTTCGACATAGATAATTACGAGCACTGGGTGGGACAGTGGTACGCCAAACTGGAGCAATACTATAAACAAATACTGTAGATGCCATTTTGGATCACTGTATAAATACAATAAATATTAGCAAAATTTAGAGGAAATTACTAATCGTGCCCATTGTCCAAATATCGAGGATTCAACATAGAAGAGGTAAACGTACGGATCTACCGCAGTTAGCGGCTGGAGAATTAGGTTGGGTCATCGATGAGCAGAGACTTTTCATAGGTAATGGTACGGTATCAGATGGTGCTCCTGCTGTGGGCAACACAGAGATAGTGACCGCAGGCAGTTCGGCATTCACAACAGCATTGAATCACACATACAAGGGATACCTAGGAGATTCAACCCCTGTAACAACATCTCAACAGAGAACATTACAAAAAAGATTAGATGACTATGTGTCTGTGAAAGACTTTGGTGCAACAGGTGACGACAGCACAGCAGATGTAACTGCGATACAGAATGCTATAGACGAACTTTACATAGACACAGACAAGGACGATACAAGAGCAAGAAGAATACTCTTCTTCCCAGCAGGTACTTACAGAATAAATGCCGCACTTAAGATCCCACCATACGCACATTTGGTAGGTGAAGGTCCAGACAAAACAATTATTAGGAATTCAGGCAACAATGCAGTAATGGTCACACAGGACGACGAAGGCAATGTTGGTAGCAACATAGGAAACTCAGGTGCAACAACACCAACACAGATACAAATATCAAACATGACTATTAGAAACACCGTTGCATATGGCGGAGTATCTTTGGATAGGGTTACGAAGGCATATTTCAACAATGTCAAGTTTACTGGATCTTATGCATCTGGTGGTGCAGATGCCAGCACATCGAAGGGTGTCACAGTCACTGAGTCGACTGCTGTCTACTCGACCACCAATGTTATATTCAATCAGTGTCAGTTTACAAAGTTTGCTAGGTTGGTAGACATCAGCAATGATTCAACTAACATCAGATTCCATGACTGCGATTTTTCAACTGCCTACTATGGTGCGTTACTTGGTGCAGAAATGGATGGTAGTACAGCAGGTTCCATTAACGGACCAAGAGACATACATTTCTCAAGTTCAAGTTGGAGTGATATAGGACAACAAGCAATCTATGTTAAACCAACAGCAGGTGCTGATACAGGTGTCGGACCAAGAAATATTATTTCACAAGGCAACTGGTACGCCAGCACTGTTGCCAACAACTTTGAGGGCACAGGCTCGTTGAGCGAGGTTCCTGTGATACAATATGACAATGATGAATGTTCATCTCACTTGGATTTCTTCGAGAGATCGGATCTAAGAAGATCTGATGGTAGTTCAAACTTGAATGCCGCTCCGGAGATACAAGGAATTGGCATACAAGACAAAGCAATAAAATCACAAACTCTTGCAGACAACACATCGTCGGCCACTACGATAAATGAATACCCATCACTTGCAGGAAAAGGTTTGAGAATCAAATACAAAATTGTCAGAGGCACACTAGACAGGACAGGTGAAATGGTAGTCAGTGCTTCCACTAATGGTGTAAGTTATGACGACACGTTTACTGAAAGCGGAAGTGACGTGGGAGTTGAACTAACCGCAGTGCTTGATGACAAAGATTCCACAGCAGGTTCTGAAACTGTTGCTCTAAAATATACCACAACCAGCTCTGGTACTGCGGCAACAATAGATTACCAGACAACAATTATAGCATAACATCAATAAACTGATAGACAAATAATTTTTTTTGTCATAATATTAGTACATTATAAAATTGCATAACGACGGAGTGATTTTATTCGTATGACAGGTAAAACAATTAGACAAAAAAAGTTATAAACGCGGATTTAGATAAATATGGATACAATAAAAATAAAATCAAAAAAAAGAATTACAAAAAACTTAATGCCGAACACCAACTCTAGTACGATCAAAGTTCAAAAAAGAGATGGCAGGCTGGAGGACCTTGATATCAACAAGATTCATTTCGTCGTTGAAGAGGCGTGTGAAGGTCTTTCTGGAGTGTCGTCATCACAAATTGAAATGAATGCCAACATACAGTTCTATGATGGCATGACAACAAAAGATATCCAAAACGTTTTGGTGAGATCAGCAAATGACCTTATCAGTCTAGAAACACCAAACTACCAATACGCCGCGGCGAGATTGCTTTCCTATGACGTAAGGAAGGAAGCACACGGTCAATACGAATACATACCGTTGTTGAAACTGATAATCAGGAACGTCAGGTCGGGTGTGTATGACAAAGCAATACTAGACAAATACACAAAGACTGAAATAAAAAAATTCAACACATGGATCAAGAGAGACAGAGACTTAAAATTTACATACGCAGGCCTTAGACAGATATGTGACAAGTATCTCGTGCAGGACAGAAGTTCAGGACAGATATATGAGACACCACAGGACATGTACATGATGATCGCGGCGACATTGTTCGCAGAGTATCCAACTAAATCAAGAATGAGTTATGTAAAAAAATACTACGATGCGATCTCACAGCACAAAATTAATATACCAACGCCAGTGATGGCAGGTGTGAGAACACCTATCAGACAGTTTGCTTCTTGCGTCCTAGTGGACAGTGATGACACTCTGCCAAGTATCTTTTCAAGCGACATGGCTATTGGTTTGTACGTTGCCAGAAGAGCAGGCATAGGAATCAACGCAGGACGTATCAGAGGTATTAATAGTAAAATTAGAGGTGGGGAGGTTCAACACACTGGAGTCATTCCGTTCCTTAAAAAATTCGAATCAACTGTGAGATGTTGTACACAGAATGGTGTGCGTGGTGGAAACGCAACCGTACACTTCCCAATATGGCACCCAGAGATCGAAGACATTCTTGTACTGAAAAACAACAAAGGCACAGAGGACAACAGAGTTAGAAGAATGGATTACTCAATACAGATATCTAAATTGTTCTATGAGAGATTCATGAACGAGGAAGACATCACACTTATCTCTCCACACATGGCACCAGGACTATACGAAGCATTCGGTACGGAAGAGTTTGATGATCTTTATCTGAAGTACGAGGCAGACAAAACCATACCAAAGAAAACAGTGCCAGCACAGGATCTATTCTTTGACCTGTTGAAGGAAAGAGCAGAGACAGGCAGGATCTACATAATGAATTTAGATCACTGTAACTCTCACAGTTCATTCAAAGACAAAGTTTCAATGAGTAACCTGTGTCAAGAGATCACGTTACCCACAACACCCATTCAAGACATACACGACGAGCAGGGAGAGATAGCATTATGTATCCTTTCAGCAGTCAACGTTGGTGCACTGAATGACTTAGGTGAACTGGAGAATATATGTGATCTTAGTGTTAGGGCACTGGAACAGATAATTGACTACCAGGACTATCCGGTGAGGGCCGCAGAGGTTTCAACAAAGAAAAGAAGGAGTCTGGGTATAGGCTACATTGGACTGGCACACTACCTGGCCAAGAACGGTGTCAAATATTCAGATCCAAAGGCGTGGGATCTTGTTGACAGATTATCTGAGGCGTTCCAATACAATCTCCTTAGAGCCAGTTGCAACATAGCGATGGAGAAGGGCAAGTGTGAAGGATTTGAGAGGACGAAATACGCAGACGGTCTACTACCGATCGATCACTACAAGAAAGAAGTCGACGAGATAGTTCCACATAAACAAAGAATGGCATGGGAAAGCCTGAGGAAGGACATCGCCAAGTATGGTTTAAGACACAGCACACTGTCAGCACAAATGCCAAGTGAGAGTAGTTCCGTAGTTTCAAATGAGACGAACGGTATCGAGCCACCGAGGGCACTGATGGCCATAAAGAAAAGCAAGAAAGGTCCTCTGAAGCAGATAGCACCAGGGTTCCCTAAACTGAAAAACGATTACACGCTATTATGGGATATGCCTGACAACACAGGTTACATCAATGTTGTTGCTATGATGCAGAAGTATTTCGATCAAGCCATATCAGGCAACTGGAGTTACAACCCATTACACCACGAGAACAATGAGGTGCCTCTGTCAGCAATGGCACAGGACATGCTCACAGCATACAAGTATGGCTGGAAGACAAGTTACTATCAGAACACATATGATTTCAAAGGGGAGGAAGAGGATGTACAACCAGCGGGCATTGCCACGCAACTGGAAGACGATGGTGAGGACGTGATCCTAGAGCCGGAAAATCCAGCAATGGAAATAAGTACAACCGCAGACGACGACGGTGAGTGCGAAGCCTGTACAATCTAACATCGAAGAATTATTATGACGAAAACAGTTTTTAACCAGGGGAAAGTCGACTTCACTAAACAGCCTATGTTCTTTGGCGAGGACGGTGGCGTACAGAGATACGACAACTTCAGATATCCACAGTTCGACAAGTTGAACCAGACCATGTTGGGTTACTTCTGGAGACCCGAAGAGGTAAGTTTGCAGAAGGACAGGGCGGACTTCATGAACTTCAGACCTGAACAAAAACACATTTTCACAAGTAACCTGAAATACCAGACACTGTTGGATTCGGTGCAGGGCAGGGGACCAAGCCTAATGTTCTTGCCATACGTTTCAAATCCAGAACTGGAAGGTTGCATAGTGACGTGGGATTTCTTTGAAACTATACACTCAAGAAGTTACACACACATCATGAAGAACGTGTACTCAGATCCAGCGGAAGTGTTTGACACAATACTAGAAGACAAGGAGATCCTGAGGAGAGCAAAGAGTGTGACACACGAATACGACAAGTTTGGAGCAATGGCTTTGGATCATGCGGTAGGCAAGAAAGTAGACATGCTTGAACTGAAGAGACAACTGTACCTAGCAATGAACACAGTGAACTTGTTAGAAGGATTGAGATTCTACATATCATTCGCATGCACATTCGCATTTGGTGAACTGAAACTGATGGAAGGTTCAGCGAAGATACTTTCACTGATCGCAAGGGATGAAGCGACACACTTGAACCTTTCAACGCATGTTATTAAGGCATGGCAGAAGGGTGATGACCCAGAGATGACCAAGGCCATGAAAGGCACAGAGAAGACTGTGATACAGATGTTCAAGGACTGTGTTGAAGAAGAGAAGGCATGGGCCAAGTACCTGTTCAAGGATGGTTCCATAATAGGTCTCAACGAGAAACTGTTGGGCAACTACGTGGAGTGGATTGCCAACAAGAGATTGCGGGCACTGGGATATGATCCCATATACGACATATCTGCATCAGCGAACCCACTGCCATGGACACAGCACTGGTTGAGTTCAAAAGGTATGCAGGTGGCACCACAGGAGACAGAAGTCGAGTCTTACATCTCAGGTGGCATCAAGCAAGACGTCAAAAAAGGACAATTCAGCAAATTTAAGTTATAATCATAGCGGTTTTTATCATCCATAAATACTGTCATGCCAGCAGTAGCGAGAAAAAACGACCAAGAGAGAGGACCTAAGCATTGTACCCAACCCAAGAGGCAGGGTGCTTTCGCCACGGTGTTTGCGAATGGAATTCCAATGAGCGGTTTTGGACACAAGAATGACGATCATCTAAAGAGGAAAGGATTAGTATGTTTTATACACAGTAAAGCACTAATCACGGCATCATTCACTGTGTTCGCAGAAGGCATTAGGATAGGCAGGGTCGGAGACAGGACAGGTTGTTCAAAAGTGGTGCGTGGCTCACCTAACGTGTTCGCAGGATAGACATGACTGTTAATAAAGGACTATTATCACTGGTAGAGAACACACCAAACTTCTCAAATCAGGCCTTGGAGAACGCGGTCAACACATTGAAGATTGGATGGGTACAGAAGAGTTTTGATTTGGATTCTGTGATTGCCAGTAACTCTGTTTTAACAACATCGCAGAAGAACGACCTAAAGGACGACATCAATAATGTCACACATCTTAATCTGGGTAGGGTGTTGGGAGATCTGATCAGGCACAGTGCAACCATAATAGATGGCACTATCATACCATTAGAAAACGATGGAGATCAAGGAGCAACATTACTTCAAATACTACAAAATGTACAGAGTGTGCAATCACTTGTGCCTGAACTGTACGGTGTATCAGCATCAGATAAGAGCAGAGCGGTGAATGATCACTTGGGCACACTGAACAACATATTCACAACAACAGAGGACAGTTCATCACCCGTGTTCACTTCCCTGTTGGAATCTATAAACTTCATCGTTACCGCTGACCTGGCTACGGAGACGGCACTAGAGACTGCTTACGATAATCTAAAAGGATTCATAAACAGTGTGACTGACGACTCAACGGACTTCCAACAAACGCTGGACACCTTCGCCACCGCGGTGGCTACGGGACACACAAACTTCAATAACGCATTGGCAAGTGAACCATATCTCACGCACAGGAACAACCTCATCGCACAGAGAGAAAAGATAAACGTACAGGTGGCATTAGAGAATTCAAATCTTACAACTCTGAACACATTCATAGACACATTGTCTGATAATATTTCATACACCTCATTGGCCGAGGACAATACCCTAAGGAAATTAATGAGCACGATAGCACAGGACACCAATTGGCAGAACTATTTCACAAACTACGAGGATGAGAAGGAGAATCTGAATCCCATATACACCACCAACACAGACTCAGACAAGAGTGCTGTCATAGACCAGGTGCTGGCGGACAGCGGACTGCCTGACGTGACGGATGCGACTGACCTGGCGGCCGTGGCGGCCAAGGCACAGCGTGACACCAGGATAGACACGGCCAACTATGACAGGTACACGGTGGAACAACAGATCACCAAGAGCTGTGACCAGTTGGGCATCACGACGTCCAACAGGACCATCACTGCCTTGAGTGGCACACTGTTGCGTAACATGAACCAACACGATCGTGACGAGATAGCGAGGCAACTGGACTCCAACGAGTCAGCAAACACCTTAAGTTAATGTTTAACAATGTATTAGGCGATTGGCCCACACATGAGAGATTCATAATGACCTCTTGTGACGACAAATACTTTCAGGTGTATTTCCCTAGGTTCTATAAAACTTATGCAGAACACTGGCAGTTACCAATACACGTACACATCATAGATCCATCAGACACATCAATGCAAAGACTGGACAAACTGGAGGTGACATACACACACTGCACCACTGATCCTGCTGTGTTAAAATGGCCATACTCATACGAGACCTACTGCCAGGCACAGAGATTCATACTGTTGGGACACAATCTGCTAGAAGGTCAATCAGTGATTGTTGCGGATGTGGATTCATACGCACTACGTGGACCAACCAAAACACAGAAACAAACTCTTAGATCGGACATGGCGTTCACAGAGTACAACGGCAGACTGATGGCAACCTTCTGCAACTTTCATTACAGCAGGAAGACTTCGGCCAAAGAAGCGGCACTCAAGATGCAAAAACTGATCGAAGATACAGACACGATAGGAGTAGACCAATTGGTCATAAAACAGATATTCAAGTCACTGCCATACAACAGACTACCAAACGGAGAATGGATACGCCATCATGATGTGAAAACCAAAGAAGATGTTGACGATCATAATAAATGTATTGTATATCATGAAAAAGGAACCAGAGGCAAGGGTAAAGGAATAAAGATAGAATGGACAGATATAGGATTATAGAAAAATTTGCAAAACAAAACAATTGGACAAATGGCCTTGAACTGGGTGTGTGGGTAGGAGTAACTACATTTTGGTTGATGAAGAATACAAACGTGAGTATGACTTGTATTGATGCTTGGGAAGTACAGGAAGATAATCCCGAGTATGATTGGCAGTACAATAAGAAACCCGTGTTCCAGGGAGGCAAGTTAGTACGGTTGGAAGAATTCAAACACGAAGGACAGGTGTGGAATCACAGCGCCAATGAACAAAGATTCCGTGATGACGCAGAACAATGGGGAGATCGTATAAAGATCATAAAAGGCAGATCTTTGAGTGTGATTGACCAAGTACCAGATAACTCATTGGACTTTATATTCCACGACTCAGATCACTCATATCCTTTCGTAAAAAACGAGATACAAGCATATTTGCCAAAACTCAAGGTAGGTGGTTATTCAATGGGGGACGACTACAACTGGACTCCTGTTGCACAATCTGTGCAAGAAGCATTCGACGGTAAGTTCAAAGTTACTGGCAAGGACGTTTGGTACGCGGTTAAGAATTAGAATCTACTTCCTCACAACCCACCACGATGCTTTCATAATCTTGCTTGTAGTAGGCGAACACATCTGTCATCCCATAGAAACGTGCTCCGGCATCTGACTCGCACTTGGATAACTCCTGATAGACGTTCTTGGTACTGTCGTCATAGGTGGTGCACTGGACTTCACCGTTAACTAAGACACACATGATCATAAAAAGTTTGTACATAATTCTAGTTATGGCCCGTTCTGTTGCCAGGTGGGCCAAACCCCTGAGATCGTTGGTTATTACGCCGCCAATCTCAATGCAGGCATGCCAACTGTTAGGTCAGCAAACCCTAATGCTCTTTTGTTTGCATTTAAAAACGGCCTGTTTAGGTCAGTGCCATCACCAAGTTCTCGTGACAAGTTTAGACGTCAATCGATACCAGTACACCCCCGGAAGGGATTACATAGGCCACCAAGTAATAAATTGGTGGAGGTGGCGAGAGTCGAACTCGCGTCTTGCCCGTTTATTGATTATCAGTCAGCAAACTTACTAATATTTAAGCACAGACTTGACCTTTTGTCAAGAATGTGTATAATTAGAAATATATGCCAAAAAATAGAATATTCAAAATCACAGACGGGACAGAGACCAAAGAAGTTGAAGCACTCTCTTTCAAAAAGGCCGTGAAGTCATATCAGGGCAGTTCTAAAGCCAAGATGATAACTATCGAGTGGACGACGAAGGCAGGAGAAGAATTCGTCAAACAACAAAAGTTACCACTAGGTAGAAAGAAAAAGATAGGACGTTAGACAACAAGTGAGAGTGAGCAAGAACCCGTTAGTAAAAATGCTGGCTAAACTGAGGATGGCCTGGGCGGATGCACGTGGACATCACGGCAAGGTCTGGGACTACGAGCCAGGTGAGTACTACATGGGCAGACACAAAGGCCACAGAAATCACGAGAAGAGACACAAGATCAAATGAGCAAGACGATGTGGGCAATACTTGTGGTCTACACATCAGTCTTCATTTACGGTTGCATAACTCTAATATAAAATGGGCAAGATCACAAACAGATACTGGGTAATAGAGGGCACTCACAAAGACCCCAACGATCAAAACACCATAGATCATGGCACAGAGAAACAGCATGGTCCTTACGAAGATGAGACCAAGGCAACAGAGATGGCCAAATCCCTTATACAGCGTAACATAGATGACTTCTACCATCGAGCGTGGGTCATAACCAAACACTAGCACTTAATTACACACACCTAGCACCTAAATAATAGTGTGCCAAAGCCAAAGACCAGGACCTCTTATTGGTCCAAGATAAGAAAGAAGGCGCCAAAGGTTCCAGACATAACCTGTCCAGACATAGATGCTATATTGAACAGGCTGGAGAAGTTGGTGGGCAGAGACCTAACGAAAGCACAATACAAGATCATAGAACGTAAAATGGAGAAGTTACGTGTCTCTAATGAAAAATTGCGAGAGTCTGGCGTATACTGGCATGACG
>Ga0222719_10002761_pt1 | contig 15851 bp, 18 predicted proteins | sample C33_34DmetaG_FD_165039 | JGI IMG/M metagenome (GOLD analysis project Ga0222719, IMG submission 165039) | Estuarine water microbial communities from San Francisco Bay, California, United States - C33_34D | ecosystem: Environmental > Aquatic > Marine > Unclassified | place: USA: California... | reverse complement strand
TGGGTCAATAATACCAGTTTTATCGGTACTTGCTCTTTTGTAAGCAGTAGCGGCTTTCTTCATTTCAAATTCTTTTACAAGATACATAACAGTTTTCTTGTTTTCATTTTGAAACTTTTTGAAAGCATCTTTTAACCAAGTCATATACTTGGCATCATCATAATTATATTTTCTTTGTTCAATTCTATATTTTTGCATATCAGAAAGAAACTCTTTATAACCAACAATTGATTTTAGATTTGGTTCAGGCATAGTACCGTAAACAAAACCTTTTGCTTTCTCATCAAGCAACTCATCTTTTTTGTCTTCATAAAAACTATCAGTAACAGCCTTTAGAAGTTTTTTAGCAGGTTCACCGCCTGCACCGTTACCATATTGTTCTGAAACTTTACCTTGGTTATCTTTTTTTTCTTCTTGTGCATCTGCTTTATCAGAAGGACCATTTTGTTCAGCATCTTTTTCATCATCTGCTTTTTGGTCACCAAAGTTATTGAAATCATTTTTTTCATCTGCTTCATCACCTTGATTACCAGATGGTTGATTGTCAAACTCATCATCAAAGTCATCATCATTACCAAGGTCATAAGATTTAACAATTGACAACTCATCAAAGTTAGGAAGCTTTTGCATCTCCTCAACTTGTTCTTTTTGCCAAGCTAACATCTCTTTTGCAAGGTCAACTACATCTTTGAAAGTAACTACTTTATCAACTTTAGCCAACCACTGATTGTCTTGGTCATTAAAGTTAAAAGGTACTCTATTAAGAGATTTTGACCTGATATTAATTTTGTCAATAATCATAAGTTCTTTGTTAATGTCTTTACCATAAAGACCAAAGAAGTTCTTTTTTTCAAGTATATCAAAACCATTCATATAATTTTTGACAACACCAGGATATTTGGCTTGAATTAGTTTATCAATTCTTGTGTCTTCAATAACATTTACATAAGACCTTAATTCACTATCGTTGATACCCTCCCATTCTTCATAAGGAGTAAATAATGCGTGAGAACATTCGTGAGCTATAAGCATATCATAAACATCACCAGATTGTTCTTTAAATATTGGGAGGGTTAGAATTCTGTTTTTAACATCAAAAGAGGCAGTCTTAACATTGTTGTGTTGAACAACAATATTTTCTGTAGCAAGTAATTTTGCTAGATTGCCTTTGACATCTAAATTAAGTGTTGTCATAGTGTTTTTGTCCTTTTTCATCATTTATGTGTCCATCCTACAGGCGTTTTCCATAAATGTCAACCCTTAAAAGCGCTTTTTTTTAATTTTTTTTTCGTTGGAAATCAACGCTTTCCGGCGGTTTCTTCTAAAGTGCGTTGTCCTGTCGCACTTTTTTTCGTTCAATATCTGTTTCCACACACTCGGAACCATATTGAATTTCTACGATTCGCAATGATTCGTTTGTTTGATTACTTAACATATGCCAATCTCCTTTTGGAATATGTAAGTTATCAAACATTTTATAGTGTCCTTGTAGTTCAAATTCTGTACTATTATTGATAGTGTACACTGTAGCCTGACCTGAGGCAATAAACCAATGTTCAGCTCTATGTTTGTGTTTTTGCATAGATAAAGACTTTCCTGGTTCTACCACTAACTCTTTTACCTTTACGACACCATTGTCATTATGTAATACTCGGTAGTAGCCCCAATCTCTCTCCGTTCGATTATCGACCCATTTTTCAAGTATTGTACTAGATGAATTCTTTTTTTCTGTACCACCTACACCATACTCAAATGTAATCCAATCATCTGATTCAAAGTATCTGGCCTCTGGTATATTTTCAATAGTTCTATCACCACCATTTGCAAATATCACATCTGCTCTTGGATAAAACCTTTTAACTTTTAAGATTGCTTCAATGGCTGTGTCATCATAATCATCAAAGTTTATCACATTATCGACACATTTCAGATTTAGTAAAACCTGTTCTCTTTCATAAAAAGGTAAAAATGATTTACCTTTCTTTCTTTCTAGCCATTTATCTGAATTTAAACCTACGATTAATACATTACCTAATGCTTTGGCGCATTTAAGGTATTCAATATGTCCTGAATGTAAAGGGTCAAAACCTCCAGTTGCAATAACTACTTTCATCTATTGTCGCCATTGCCACCAATTACACCACGGTCCATTCTATCTTTTAATTTTAAAAGATTGTTGTTTGCAATAGTTTGGAGGTCGCAGCCAATATCATCAGCCAATACAGCGCAATACCAGAGTACATCGCCGATTTCAGCGGATATCTCCGTACGATAATCTTTATTCTTCTCATATCCATCTCTTATTAGTTTTTTTACTTTATTTGCCACTTCGCCTGCTTCTCCGGCAAGTCCTAAAGCTGGATATAATATCTGCTGTTTCTTGTCGTATATAGCCGTTGTCTTGGCCATTTCTTGGTACTCATTGAAATTCATTTGTATTTATCTCCCTACTTCGTTCAAGTATTTGGATTTTGTTTCTTCCCATGTCATATAAATTATGTCATCATAGAAATGGGTTTCTGTGGAAACTCTACCTTGCTTTTTAAGTGATGCTAGTCTTTTCTTAGCATACTTGTTTTTCCACAAGTCGGTCAAGGCTTCAACCGAATTGTCAAACTTTCTGACCAATTTATCTTGTGTAATTTCTTCTTTTAAAAATTCTTTAGTATTTTCAAAAAGTTCACTAAAATAGATACCTCTTGCATGGTCTGATTTAATTAACTTCTTATCAATACTTAATTTAGAGTATGTAAAATTATGTGACCTATTTCTATGGTCTCTTTTATGTGGTTGGCCACTATCTTTCTTTGCAACATACCATTCAAAGTATTTGTATGTGTGGTTCTTCATCAACCATGCCTGTATCATCTTTCTAGTCTTTAGTGTTGGTTCATAAGATACAGAACCAGCTGACCAACCCATTTTCTTCCAATTTTTCAGGCCGTCATACTGACTTAATGGTATCTGTTTTGTTTTACCATATAAAGATGTTGTTGTAACACCTACTAACTTATCGGTATATTGGTCTTCCCAGGTCTTCTCAACTGTATCTGATAGGCATAAAAGTGCCATAAGTTTGCCACCTACCAAGTTATAACCTAGAGGTTGTATTGGTACAATTGTACTACCGATACAAGTATGATTAATCATTCGTTGAGTTTTAGCTTCTCTTTCCCAACCAATATAATTATCTCGTGGAGTTAAATCTAAAAAGTCTGAGGACATACAAGTAACACCAAGGTATTTGCCTGTCTTTTTATCTCTAATTAAAAAGTTTAAATTTCTACCAATATTACTATTGTTTTTCATTGTAGAAAGGAAAGTTCTCATTCCATTCCAAATGGCACTTTGACCGGCACTTGTTACTGTATGTAATTCTTTTTCGTCACCACCTGTGTAAATAAGTTCAGGTTCTAAATCAATGTATTCTTCGGGGTCTTCTGGTAACCAGAAGTTGTTTTTGATTTCTTGTAATAATGCACCTTGTTCTGGATTTGCCAGAGCAGGTTTATCATCAAAAAATGAATTCGTTTCTACTGTAGGAAATTTGTCGTGTACTTCACACCACTTTTGATAGAGTGTGTATTCTTTCACATCCATAGATGATACAAAAGAGAGGTCTTTAATTAAGGCCTCTTTTAAATCATCTTCTTTAATGTCTGGCATTTTATCGACTGGATTTTCTTCTGACCATGCGTTCCACTGGTCATCAATCGTCATGCCTTTTTTCCACGAATATGTCATAATGTATATCCTATATCAAAGTTTCAAAAAAGTCAAGTCTTATTTGATTATGTCAATATCTGCTTCGGTTTCTATAACAACTCTAGCACCACAAGAAAGTATAGGCTTATCATTACCGCCATAAGTAACCTTTGAGGGTCCGAGAATAGCCACTTGATGGCAATAAGTATTTTTACTACCTTGCTTAATCGTAATAACTGGTTCATTTGTTCCATGTTTTTTATTTGCTCTTATTATATGTTGATTAACATGAATATATTTTTTACTGGTTCTTGGCATCTTGTTGTTTCTTCAATTCATCCATTATCTTAATGGCCTTTTTCTTAGCCATATCAAATTTAAGTTTAGATACTTTTTGAGTGAAGTTTTTACCTAACATATGGTCATATTCATGTTGATAAATTCTACTCAACATACCATCCATATGAGCCTCTCTTAACTCGCCATTCTCATCTTCATATTTGCCAACAATTTTTCTTGGTCGTTTGATATTTAAGAATAAGAAAGGATATGTTAAACAACCCTCTTTCATCATTACTTCTTCTTCACCAGATGACATAATCATTGGATTGAAACAGGCCATCTTCAAACCATTTTCGATTTGTGGATGCCCACCCATTACAAATAAGTTAAAGGGTAAACCAACTTGATTAGCTGATAGACCAATACCGTGATATTTTTTCATAGTTTCAAACATGGCATCTACCAGTTCTTGTCTGCTTTCAAATCCTTCATCTTTTAACATATCGTCTTTAAAAGGATATACAGCTGTTTGTACTCTTATATCATTTGGTGGTATTAGTTTTAGTTCTTTCATTATATCTCCAATTTACTTATTATATTATTTTCATTAATTTTACCTTTAACAAATGTGTTAAATGATAAAGAAATTCTTGTTTCATTAATATCACTAATAGGAACAAAATGATTTAATTTAGAAGGAAAAAATATTAATTCACCTTTATTTAATACCATGTTATGTGTTGATGAGTTAAGAGTATTATGTTCAAAGTAATCTAAATTTAAACAAAATGGTTCATCTTTTCTAACAAAACAAATTTTTGAATTGTTATTAAAATATAATACGCCACTAATTATACTATTTGGATGATTGTGTGTATGGTGAGATTCATTTTTATCTGTATAATTAAACCATGAGCTAGTTATAAAAATTTCATTATTAATTTTTAAAATATCTTTACAATAATAATTTAAATGTTTTTCACAATATTTTTTTAGTGATTCATATTGGTTTAATACATTTAAATCTTTCGATATTTTATTGGTTAAATTTTTTGTATTTGGTAAACTTTTTATTTCATTAAATAAATCATCACCAATTTCAAAAAGTTTGTCACTTTTATATGTAAGAGTTGAAAATAAAGGTATTAAGTTCATGTTTGTTGTAACCTTGTAAAGTTTTTGTATTTCTCATACTTAATAATATTGGTAAACTTATCAAACAAAATATCACCTTTATGTGAAATAATAAAGATATTTTCTTTTTCAAACTTTTTAATAATCTTAAAGAAATCATCTGTACCTTGGCCATCTAAACTACTATCAAATATTTCATCTAATATGAGTAAATTAGTATTTGTGCTATTTTTCATTTTTGCAATTTGACGCCAAGTAAATAATAAGGCTAAATCAATTCGCATTTTCTCACCTTCACTAAAACTGTTATAATTAAATGTATCTCTAAATCTACTTTTTACTGTTTCGTTAAACTCCTCATCTAAATGAAACGATACAAAGAAATCCATGGCCTGTAAATATTGATTAATTAATTGATTCATAATAGGTACATATTTTCTAATAATCTGAGCCTTAGCACCTTTATCATTTAATATACCTCTTAGTATATCTACATATTTCTTTTGTTCTGTTACCTTATTTAATTCTTCCTCAGCATCTTTTAATTGTGATTGCATCTGTTCTAATTCAGATTTGATAGTTTCAATGTCTGTATTTCTTTCATTGGCCATTGTTAGTTCTTCATGTATTGAATCACTATGGTTTTTGATACTATCTAAAGAAGTATTAATCTTGGCTATCTCTACATTCATCTCGTTTATCTTGTTTGAGATTTTTGCAAATTCGGTAACTCTGGTCTCCACTTTTGAGATTTCTTCTAATAAGTCTGACAACCCCGTTTTTAACTTCGTAATGGTGCCTTCTTCGTGTGTACATTTGTTCTCCTTAAATGTGTCATCAATTTCTTGTGTACAAGTTGGACAAGTATTATTGTTTCTGAAAAAGTCTAATGTCTTTTTATGTGTACTTAAATTTGTTTCAATCTTTGTTTCTAATTTCTGTAGTTTACTTAACTTAATATCATCAGCTAACTTGTCTTTTACCTTTTCTTTCTGTACGGCAATCGATTCATTCAATTCTTGTATCTTTCGCTGATAATTCTTACTATCCGCTGTATTTTTATCTAGTAATTTTTGTTTATGTGTCTGGAAGTCTGTACCTTGCGTCTGGAGAGTATTTAAGTATTTTGCTTCAGTTTCATACTTAGACTTAATTAACTCCGCCTTGTGACGCACCTCAGTAAGATTTTTTTGTAGGTCACTTTGTTGAGAACGCAAAATTAAGTCCATGAGGCCAAAAACTCGTATGTCCAAGATTTCTTCAACAACTTCTCGTCTATATCTTGGTTTCATCTTCATAAATGGCTCATATGATGTAGAACCTAATATTACAACTTGAATAAATGAACGATAATTTAATTTCATTATATTCTGTTCTAAGTATTTTTGATAATCTACATTACTTGCATCTTGGTTAATAAGTTTACCGTTCTTATAGATTTCAAATAAATTTGGTTTAATACCTCGTCTGATAAGATATTGTTTTGTGCCAACTTCAAATTCTACTTCTACAATTGAATCACCATTATTAATAGTATTGACCATTTGTTCTTTCTTAATAATACGAAATGGTTTATTAAATAATGCAAAGCATAAGGCATCTAATAAAGTAGATTTACCACTACCATTACTACCAACAATTAATGTAGTATGTGCTTTATCTAATTCTACTTCAATAGGTTGATTGCCTGTAGATAAAAAGTTTTTGTATCTTATTTTTTTAAATATAATCATTCAATAACCTTCAAATCAAAACTAATTGATACCCTTTCATCATTACTATAATTAGGTTCAACCCAATGGTCAACATATGATGGCCATAAAGCTAATAACCCGTCTTCTGGTATTAAATTAAAAAAATCTCCATTATTTTTGTTTACCCAAAACTGGTCATTGACAATGCCATTTGTAGGACATCTAAATTGTATTCTACCACAATTTTGTGGTGTTTTTACATAATAAGTTCCTGAAATTGTATCACCTGCGTGTCTGTGCATAATATTAAAACTACCAGGTCTATTAACATTTGCCCACATTTGTGACATTTTAAATTTATCATTAAGACCTAAATTATTTACCATATCAAATATTTTTGATGTAAGTGGAGATAATTCTGTGTGAGTTTCATCTAGTAAATCACTTTGCCAACCGCCTCTATTGGATTTTATTCTACCTTTATTTTTTTCTTTTATAGAATTTATATAACCATATAAATCTTCATTATAATTAACTCTAGTAGGATGTATTTTAAATTCATTAATAATAGTGTACCAAAATGTGGTAGGCCATAATGTAGTAGATTGAATTTCCATTCTATAATCTTTTTTTCTGCCTTTTTGAGTACGCAAATTTAATACTTCACCCATTACTCACTAGCTTCCATATATAATTCTTTTGCAAATGTCTTTAACTTTTGTTTATCTAAATCACTTTCAACCTGGTCAATATAGTTGTTTAAAAAGGTTAATGTATCTTCACCTTGTTCTAATATATCTTCTCTAACTGTGGCCGATAAATCAGTAGGGTCTTCCACAATCTGTAATTCGTGTATATTGATTGTATTATATAATTTTTCAACAAATGAATTATACATATCATCATCTGTTTTATTAGATATAAACAATTTAATATTCTTTTTATCGTACTGTTTAATATCTACTTCATTATAATTTGTTTCTTTATCATTATAGATAATCTTTTCAAACATAGTATTATAATTTCTAATATGTTCTAGTTCTCTTGTATCTGTATCAAAGATATGAAACCCTTTTGGACATCTGTAGTCTGACCATGTCATTTCATATTGCGTGCCCAAATAATAGATACGGCCATCATCTGATTTTTTATGAAAATGTCCAGATAAAACTTTTTCGAATTTTGTAAATTGTGACTTTTCTAGTCCGTGGTCGTTGAAGTGGCCTTTGTGCATCTCAAAGCCTTTGACCTCGAGGTGACCCATGCAAATAATTGAAGTGGAATTATCAATAGCATATATACTGTCATTATAGTTATCATCACAAATCCAAGGAAGCATAAGTACATCCAAGCCATCAAAGCTACACTCAGTCGGCCTAGTATAGATTTTAGCTGTTTTGCTAATGTTGAGATTTTGTAAAGCATTGACTTCATTTGTATTCTTATAATAGGTGTCATGGTTACCTATAATAATGTGTGTATCAATATTTAGTTCATCTAATCTATCCCAAAACTTCTTCTTAAAGTTATGAGCTGTATTATGGTTTATAAACTTTCGTCTGTCAACAACATCACCCAAATGTACAAGAGTGGTTATTCCATTTTCAATAAGATATGGAAAAAATAAATCATCATAGAATTTGTTTTGATATTCTAAAAAAGCAGGCGAATCATTACGACACCCAAAATGGGTATCATTTAATAAAGCTATTTTCATAAGTTTTTGTAATACTCTCTATTGTCAATAAAATGTGGTATATGGTTGTTTACATCATTTTCTATATTTTTTTCAAGTTCAATACATTTATCCCATAATCCATAATCTATTAACTCTTGTTTGGCAATTTTAGGATTCAACATTTTCATTCCTATAAAAATGTGATACCAAAGAGTATTACCTATGGAATAAAAGTTGTTTTGTTTATCGTAAATATAATCAACAACTCTAGGCATTCTATATTTCCATATTTCCATATTTTCTTTTAATTTATCTGGCCATCTTTTTTCACTAGAAGCCTCAACCCAAAATTCTGTATCATTTCTAGGTGTAATATAATGAGCGACTATAAAATCTCTAATATAATCCCACATAGCCGTCATTTCACCATTATATTTTTTATGTAAAAGTTCACACTCAAATGGCATATCTTCTTTATAATAGTTTTCAATAAAGTGTGTAATCTGTAACATTGTGGCATGAATAGATGTTGCTTCTAATGGTTCAATAAATGCACTAGATAATCCTGTAGAAATAACATTTTTAATCCAAAATTTTTCTAATCTTCCAGCTTCAAACTTAATTTTTCTTTGAACCTCAATTTCATGTCCTAAAACACCCTCAATTTCTTCTTTTGCTTGGTCAAAGTTAATGTAATTATCATCAAAAACATAACCACTGCCCATTCTTTTTTGTGTAGGTATTTGCCACAACCAACCATATTTTTGAGCCCACACATGAGTATAATTTGGTATTGGGTCTGTGTCCTTATGTTTAACATTAAAACTAATTGCACTATTGACAAGTAGATTGTCTTTATAAGATACAAAATTATTTTTTTCAATTTTATTAATTAAGACTTTTGCAAATCCAGAACAATCTACAAATAAATCACCTTCAATTTTTTGACCACTCTTTGTTTTTATAGATGTAACATAACCATTTTCATCTTGTTCAAAATCTTCTACAACATCATCAACATAATTAATTCTATCTTTTAATGTAAGTGCTTTCTTTTTTAAATATTGGCCTACTTTATAAGTATCTAAGTGATAAGCTATTGGTGCAAATCTATAATACTCTCTTAAATCTGGTCGTTGATGTGAAAAATAAAGTTTATTTTCTAACATACATTTAGATTGCATAGTTTTATTATAAGGATAATCTTTAGCTATGTGATAAATTCTATAAAAATCATAATCTTCATGTGGATACAAATATTGATTTTCAAAGTTATCACCTAAAGGTGATGGAAAACTTTTGCCAACAGTATGCCAATCAGTATGTTTAATGCCTATTTTAAAAGTAGATTCTGTTTCTTTTAAAAATTCTTTTTCTGTAATACCAGCCACATTATGAGCCAAATTAATTAAATCATTAAATCGACCTGTGGTACTTTCACCTACACCTATGATAGGTATTTCTTTAGATGCAACTACTGTAATTTTTACATTAGGCCTAGTTTTATTTAAAAAATGATGTGCTGTAGACCAACCAGCAGTTCCGCCGCCGACAATCACAATTCGATTAATTTTCATTTATAAAATATTCCAAAGTTGATTTTGTTTTCTTTTTAGTTTTTTTTTCTTTCTTTTTTGGTTCGTCTATGATGGTGTTTTTTTGTAAAAACTCAGTGAATTGATTTGTAAACTCACGCTCTTCACCTGGTTGTAATGCCATATCATCATAATTAGCTTCCATAATAAGTTTTTGTTTAATTGTTACTTGTTTCTTTTCCTTTTGTATTCTTCGTACAAAAGCATAGTAAATGATTTGTGTAAAATAAGCAAATGGATTATTTGACTTTTCAGGATTGAAGTTATCCAAATATTGTAAACAATTCTCTATACCATCACTAATCATATCATCTCTAAATGTATAGTTAATAAAATTAGGTCTATACGATAAATGATTCGCAATCTTTAAGAAACAACCACCAATGTAATCAGTAACAGGAGGTTTAGGCTTCTTTTTCTTTTCAGCCTCGGCTACAGATTTCTTGTATTCAATCATAGCCGCTAGAAACTCTTTGTTATTTACATAATGTTCTTTTTCAGTTTTTTTATTCATAGTATTCATAATACATCATTACCTCATTTTTGTCAATGCTGGGTTGAATCTATCCTACGCTTGACTCTTGCCATTTTTTGCGTATAATAGCGGTGTCCGCCTTTAAGAAACAGATACCTTTAGGGTTAATGAAAAGTCGGTTCATCATCATCAAATTGTTCAAATATCTTATTAATATCTTTATTTTCAGCATCTGTAGCTTCTTGTCTTTCGTAATTTAATTGTTTTCGGGCAGGAACTTTTTCCACAATATTATAATCTCTAATTATATTCACATAAGACCTTTTCATTTCTTCGGTGGCATTTGTGATTGTCATTATCTTTCTTTTAGGTATAGTAATAACTTCATCTGGTGTATAAGCTGCCCATTTAATCAATGCCACATAATCTCTAAAACCTTCTGGTGTTAATTGAGGAACATATTTGATTTGTAGAGGTTTAACAATCTTTAATAATTGATGTTGTTCTGGTAGTTGCTCGGGTGGAAAACCACAAACAATATCGTCACCATTCTCTAACTTTATTATTTTTATATTATCTGTTATCTGGTGCATTTGTTAACTCCACATTATGGATTTCATATTCAAATTCTTCTTCACTGTATATATTTATTCTTTCTCGGAAATGAGCCAGAGTGTAATTCTCTTTCTCGTTATAAGTTAAATCATCTGCAATATCATATAGAGTTGCTTTTGATTTGTCATCTTTTAATCTTAAACCACGGCCAATACTTTGTAAGTTTCTTATCCTAGATTTACTAGGACTTGCAAAAACAATGTTATGTAAGTTACGAATGTTAATGCCAGTAGAAAATGTACCGTAAGACGCAACGATAATAGCGTTATCGGACTTTTCTGTGATTTCTCTAATCTTTTCTCTTTCATCAGCTTCTACCCCACCATAAACATAAAAGACTGGCCGTTCACTGTCTTTCTTTTGTATTAACTCATGTAGATTTTTACCATGTTTTTCTACATATTGAAATAAAACAAGTGTGTTACCTTTGAGACCTGAACACAAGTTAACAATAAACTTATTTCTTTTTTCATGTCTTACAATAAAATCCATTTCTTCTTGGTAATTTAAGTCTTTACAATGTTGTCTAGTACCGTTATCATAACCTAATATCAAACAATATATTTTCAAGTCAGCTAATTGTTTTTTATTCTGTAACTCGGCCGTTGAAATAACTTTATTAACAGTACCAAATAATCCTTCTAATACTAACTTGTGTGTTTTAGTACCGTCTAATGTACCTGTTAGACCAATTCTATACTTACAAGTTTCAAGTTTTGTCATAATTTTAGTTAATGAAACTGCCTTAAATAAATGTGCTTCATCACCAATAATCATACCAAACTGTTTAAACCATTTTTTAGGTTGATTATAAACTGATTGCCATGTAGATATAATAACTCTTTTGTGTGTGTCTTTGTCATGGCCTTGATAGATTTTATGTACATTTTTTTCACTGTTCCAACCATAATCTTTAAAGTCTTTTGATAACTGTTCTACTAATGAAGTAGTCGGTACAATAATTAATACTTTATTACCTACTTTCTTTTCTTTTAACCTGAGTAGATTAAACCTAACAAGAAGATAAACAATAAGAGATTTTCCACTAGCTGTGGGTGAAAGTAATAAACAACGAGATTTTTTAATTGCATGAATAAATGCCTCCTTTTGATAATCTCTCACTTCAAACGGTACTTTTAATGCTTTAATAAAACCATCTACTGCTTTTTCATCTACAGTAACATCTGATATTTTAGTGCCATTAACAACTTGTACATCATTGTCTTTGCACCATTTTAAAATGTAAGGATATAATCCGGCATAGATTAAACCGGTTGCATATGAATATAATCTAATTTTTCCATCCCAAACCCTATTACGGTATTGTGGCATGAATTTAAAACCAGGCACCTCAAATGTAAAGTATTCTGATAATTCTCTACGAATATCAGCATCAGCTTCTACTTTAAGATTAACCTCATCTTTTTTATCTAATATGAGGTAACGGGTTGTTGTCATAATATAATTCTCTCACTATTATGATTATTTATCAGACTTTTTTTCAGCTCTATCCATTGCAGCCTTTTTCAAAATTTCGTTATCAATTTCTTGCATTTTTTGTATTTTTATTTGGTCTTTAAATTCTTGTGGTAATCCTAAATGAGGTCTACCATCAAACACACAGTTTTGTTTAAAAGGACCATCTACATCATTGTAATGTAAAAATACTTGTGCATGATTATTGCCTAAAAAAGGTTCTCTCCAGTGTTCAACAATTGTACCTCTATATACAATCATGTCACCAGGATTCATATGAATAGGTACACCTTTATTTCCAAAACCACAAGTTTCATCTACCCACATAGGCCAATTATATTTTTCCCAATCTTCTTTTTTATCTTTTAAATTTGTATTGTCATATCCTAAACACAATGTTGTCGATACTTCACATGAGGGTCTATCTTTGTGTCTTTTTAAAACATCACCGTTTTTATATAATCTCCAGTATGAATATGTTGGCATCAAATTTAATCCGGTGATTTCTTTCATTCCAATTAAACCTCTAGCTAACAATGTTTCCATTACCGGGTCTGCATAACAAGAATATGTACCATTACCAATTTGAGTATCATCAAAAGTACCATCTACACTTGGTCTGTAATCAGGCCATTTAGAGTTAACCATTGTAATTCCTCTTTGGGCTCTAATTATACAATAGTTGTAAATAAAGTTTGCTAATTCAGGTGTGATAAAATTTCTAATTACCACATACTTGTGTTCTTCATAAAATTTTGCTGTTTCTTTTATAGACATATTACTCCTATCTCCATGGCTTTCCTAGTGACCACAGTACCAATGAATATCGTGTACCTCTTGTAACAGGAGTAACACAATGATATAAAAATGAAGGAAATATAATTATAGAACCTGTTGGTCTAATCTCTTTACAGGTATGAAATCTTTTGCCTGAATGATGAGGACCATAATCAAACTTTAAATTTCCACCTGCATAATTTTTAGGGTCAGTGAGATTAACAGTCATACTTATTTTTCTAACTTTGTCCCACATTGCTATATTATCTGAATAACCTGGTGCCAAAAATCCATTTCTTCTTAGTGGTATATTTTTAGCATCCATATCAGGCACAGGTTTACCTAAACCATCTAATAAAAATGTGCCGTCTTGTTTTCTTTTAGCAGGTTTCCAAATTTTCTCATCTATTTTAATTGCCGACTTATATGCACCAATCCAATCAGATTGTCCATCAGCGTGCCAACCATAAAAGCCGCCGTTTTGTTTTCTTCCGTGATATACTGTAAATTGAAAAGATTCTGAAAAATCCCATTCCCAATTCCAACCAGATTTTTGATTAGCTTGATGTATATATGGATGAAATAAATCATATAACCATTTGTCGTTTAACCAAGATATTTCACTATCTCTAACATATGCTTTTTTCTCATCAATACCTTTTTTTCTTAAGCCTTCTCTAGTCATACCGGCAGTCATAATCTTTTCTGAAGCTTTTTCACCAGTTATAGACTCGCCACCCTTTTCTTTATTATCAAATGTTGATGCAACTTTAGGTATTCCTTTTTGTTCATCAACTACCATTTTAGATAATCCCAATGAAATAATTTTTTTACAAGTTTCTACCGGGATAGCTTTTTGATAGTAAAAATACTTATTATGTACTTGCATTTAACTCACCTTGTTTCTGTTTGAATAGATATTTATATAGCACCACTTGTAAACTTTCTCCACTCAATTGCATTTTTAATAGTAAAAGTCCTGTTTGATATTTGTCTAATTGTCTTTTCTAAGTAATCAATAATTGTTGTAAGATATTGTACTTTTTGTTTTGCTTTAATTAATTCTTCATCTGAATCAATATACTTATCTACATCTGTTCTAAGTATTTTTAAATCAAATGGTTTCTGTGCATAAACTGAGGCGTCAGCTTTACCTGTATAATACTCCCATTTCTCACGCTTAAGTTGAGATAAATCTGTTTCAGCTTTAGTCAACATAAGTTTAAACTTCGTATAATGTTTCATATACTTGTTGTGTATTTGGGGAGTTTTAAGGGATTCTAAGTCTAGCTCAGTTTCATTAATGGCCAAATCTTTATCAGCCATTTCTTGTAGTTTTTCTAAATCCATAATTTACTCCTATATTCACATCATTATAACATAAAACTATTGAAAAGTAAAGAGTGGTTACGAATTTGTAACAGTGGTACTAGAAGCACCTACATTCGCAAAATCGTATTTTGAATAGTTAAATGTAACACTAGCCGTTAAATATTGTACATCATCAGCCTGTTGGTCATAAGTCAATTCTGAAATAGACACAGGATATAAGTCATTAAATCTAACTTCTAATATTGGATTGTTTTTACTTGTTAGTATTACCAATGTGGCATCTGAAAATAAACCACCTTGTCTTGTTGTACCATACTTTACCTTGCCTGGTTCTGTAGATACTGAATTTGTTGTGCCTGGAAATCTGTCATTTCCTGATGCACCTAAATTTTGAAACTCTAAGTAATCTTCTGGAAAACCTAAGCCTCTAATCCAACCGTGTATTTCTTGGAAGTTTTCTAAGTTTTCATCAATCAAAAAATTCATAGTCAAAGCATTATATGTAACATTTGTTCCAGGTAATGGTAAGTCTACGAATGGTGTAGGTTGTGTAACTGTACCTAGTGATATACCTGGAATATTAACACTTGTACAAAAGAATTCTACTTTAGGAAGTTTAGTAATTTGAAACTTAAACTGAGTAGGTGAGGCATAATCTAATGATGTAGGTTGCCTATTGTAACTATTGATTGTTGTCATTCTTTTCCCTCTCTTTATCTATTGCTTCCCATTCTTTTTGAATTTGTTTTTCTTCTTCACTTATATGTGTAAAAGTACAACCTTGTAACATTAAACCACCACCAAATAAAATTATGGCAATTATTATTATCCAAATATACTGAATTAAGAAATTGTTTTTCATACTGTATTACTATTTATCCTTTTTCCAGGCATAAAAAAAGGGGAGGTTTTGACGCCTCCCCTTTTCTAAGTTTTGGTATTAACCAAACTGATATTACATTAAGTTCGCAACTTGAACTCTTTGGTAGTATCTGTTTGAGTTAGCAGAACCAGCACCGTTGATTACAGCTGCATCACCAGTTCCAGCTTCAGCAAATGGGTTTGCTTGTAAGCCGTATCTAGTTTTG
>Ga0222719_10002758_pt1 | contig 15856 bp, 10 predicted proteins | sample C33_34DmetaG_FD_165039 | JGI IMG/M metagenome (GOLD analysis project Ga0222719, IMG submission 165039) | Estuarine water microbial communities from San Francisco Bay, California, United States - C33_34D | ecosystem: Environmental > Aquatic > Marine > Unclassified | place: USA: California... | reverse complement strand
GAACACACAAAGAGTCCCTAAGTAACCCTACCCCGAGAGGTAGGGAATACGAGGGGTTCGAAGAAGGCATAAAACGGACATTATAGTAAAGGGACTCTTTGTGTGTTCGCGTGTGTGTGTGATTTATCGTTGTTACATGTGCGACGCGCGCACGCGTCGATTGCGTTCCTGTTTGCTACTGCGTATTCAACGAATGGCTCAGCCACGATTATCCGATGTCTCCTAGTTGCATCTGTTTCGTGTTGGGCGACGAGCCACTATTTCTCTACGCGCGTTGAAAAGGGTTGCGCTTTCTATGTGAGGAGCGACTGCTTCCCGGCTTCGGCAAAGCGGGTGCCGAAGACGTCTTCTTCCGCTTATGCTTTGCAATTTTGCCTCTGTCGTATTCTTCGTCAAACTCGTCGTAGTCGCGACGGCCACGCTTTGTGCGCGCAGAGAACGACTTTTCTTTGGATGATTGTTTTTTCACCTCCTGCTCTCCTCCTTCCCACTTCGTAATCGTTCCAGCCGTTTTGAGCCAATCTTTGACGCTTTCATCACTTTTCCCACTCGTCGCGTTTCTCGTGCGTACCGGCGAGTCTGCCGCGATGGCTTTCAAATGCGTGAGATCGTCAATGGTCACGCCGAGACCCAGACGCTTGAGTCGTCGACGCAAGAGCGCCCGTTTGGCTGCGTCAAAAGCGGTTAAGCGAGAGCGCTTTCCCGGCGTGCGCAAGCGACCCGACGCCTTGCCAACGCCCGACACGCGCGGAGGCGACGTCGATGGCAATGATTCCACCGGTGATGATTCCACCTTGTCCTTCTTGCTTTTCGGAACCGGCGCTTCCACCTTGTCCTTCTTGCTTTTCGGAACCGGCGCTTCCACCGGTGCTGACTTTTTACGCTCAAGCGTCTTGATGTTGGAGACTCTCTCTGGATCGGGGACGTTGCGCAGCTCGGGTGAAATTTTCTTCTTGTGCGTCACCACCTCCTCGTACGTACCCGGAGCGTTTCGTCGGGCATAAAACAATAGATACGCTTTCTGCTTGAGAACGGCTTTCTCGCTCACTGGATTGACGCTATCATCGTCCATTTCATACCACATACCAGTCGCGGTTTTGACGTAAGCAAAGTAATGACCAGAGTTTGAGCTGCTTCCCGAATGCACAAGGACGCCGAATAAGTCGTAAACGGCACCATTTCTACTGTTCGGCCGTTCATCTGAAATGTATGGAGTTATATCAAGTTCGAGCGGATACTCGACGAAGTGATTCAGTTTGCCTCGACCGAAAGGAACGTACGCGAATCGCTTCAGTTGGAGCGCCAGCACGTTTGGCGCGCTAAAGACGGTGAATTGCTTTGACGCCTTTGTCATGTGCGGTCGAGCATTCGATGATTTCCCCTCGCACTTGTACTTATTGTTCCCATCTAATACCTCAATATGCGTGAATAGTTTGAAAGCACCGTACACAGATTTCGCTCGAGCACATTCAAGCGATAAGTCGAGAAAGGGATCGAATACCTCCGAGTTCCGTCCGCACGTTTTACAGTTCACCTGCGAGCGCAGTTTACCTCCGAACACTTTCCACACAAAGCTCGTCTCGGCACGCTCCGAGTTTGGAGAGATTTTTGGTCGCACGTTATCGACGCATTTTTTGTGCAACGCGTCGAGAAGGCAACGAGCGAGCTCGTGCGCGTCCTCTTGCCTACCCTTTCGAAACGTCTTGCTGAGCGCTCGGAGATTCTTGACAAAAGCAACCGGCGCAATGGTTCGACCGCTAGAATTTAGCGCGCGAACAATGTGTTCGCCCATCTCATAGAGCGCACTGAACCCTCCACCGGCCGTTTTGTACGCTTTATGCTCGCCGTTCAAGGCGAAATTCGCCAACGCCGGCGTGTGGGTGAGGCATTGCAAAACCGCATTGAGGAAACACGTGTTCCCGAGGTTTGCCAAGCCAGCACCCGCGCGACGTGGTCCACTCCAATGCATGCGCACATCGCTCAAGTCGTATAAATCGTCGCCGCGATCTCTCGCTCGAGTGCTCATCCCTTTACTCGACGACGAAGCGCCAGCGGCTCCGGTTTCCCTTTCGTTGTTCGACATCCCTCCTCCTGTCGTCGGTTTATTCAACGATATGACGTTTGGAAGGGAACCAACGTCCACCAAGGGTCGATCACTGACGCGCGCCCGTACGAATCGGACTCGCCGCCTCTCCAACTGCGAGGCGTTGATGTTCGTCGCGAGCGATTTCAATTTGCCGACCTGTTGATTTTTCCCCTTCGAATTTTCCGTGGGTCGGCGCATGAACCGAGCGCGGACGCTCGTAACGTCCCTCGCTCTCGGGGGATCTCGAGCGCGTCGCTCTTCTTGCCGCCCGCGACGCCTCCCGAGAGCCGGTGCCCGGTCGCGTCGTCTCTTTCGGTCGTCGCCGTCGCCGTCGCGCTCTGATGAGGTTTTGCATTTACGTTCAAGGAAGACACCAAAACTCGAGGTAAGTAGATAGACACCAAAACTGGGTCGCCACACATCGACACGCACCGAGTGTCGTTGTCGGGTGTCGCATGCGACGACGTCCGAGCCGCGACGGCAAGGCTGAGTCGCGAAGGAGTAAGAATGCGCGACGTTGGATATTCTTCGCGGTCGCGTTCCTGATCGCGAGACGCATCCTTTTCCGACGCGGACCGACGATCGTGGAAGAAGACGAAGAAGACGACGATGCGCAGAGAAAACTGAGGCTCTCGCCGAGTCGTGAGAACGGACCAGCCTTTGAGAGACCATCCACCGGACGCACCGCGGCAGACGTTCAGCGCTGTGAAGAGCTCACCACGTCTTGGGTGAGCGAACAACGCGCAGGCTACGTGCGACGCCGACAACAAGATGTAGAGGGAGACTTTCTATTTTTCCTTCACGTGCCGCGAACGGCGGGACGCTCGTTTCATTTTTGCTTTCTGAAGACGTGTTTCGACGCTAGCGCAGCATGCGAGAATCAATACAACGGTGTGAAAATAGATCCGTCGGATGCAAAATGCAAATTTTTGGCGACGCACGACGATTACAGTCTCGTCGAACGCTTTGTCAAGCAACCAAAGGTTGTCATGATGCTACGCAAGCCGTCTGCTCGATTGATGTCGGCGTACGAGTTCGCGGTGGAAGTTTCGGCACGCACATTTGGCGTCGAACCGTCGATATCGGCGAACACAACGAAACGAGGCCCTCGTATACAGACCAGAGATGTGTGGCCGTGGACGTTTTTAATCCGAGACGTCGATCGACAGCTGCAACAGTATGAACAAAAAATCAAACAACATGGCGACGCCGCAAAGGTTGAGATTCACGACGTGTACAATACGGAAATTTATACTCCGTTTGAAGACTGGTTAGAGTTACCAATCGTTCACGACGACATGCACAACGGTCAATTCTTTCAACTTTTGGGTATCACGAACAACACCAACGCAGACGTCGAACCGCGCGCCGCCGAACTGAGGACGTGCGCCATGTGGCGAGGGACCAAGGGCGCGAAAGTACTCATGGATTACGCGAAAGAACGCTTAGAAAACGAAATCGATTCAGTAGCCATGCACGAGCGACTGGAAGAGTCAATAGAGCTTTCCGCGCTCGATTTGAGTCTTAGCCTCACGAAACCAGCCGTGTACGTGGAACCTGCACACGCAGACAAGGCAAACTTGCGTTCAAAGCTCGTCGCGCTTTTGGAGTCAGATGACGACGAAGCTGAAGAAGAAGTCGTCGGAATGGTGTTTCGCTTTACGCGCTTGAAGGCGAACAAGTTGGATGACGAGTCGTTTCGCGAGGAGTACGTGCAAATTCTGGCAGAGAGCGTCGCGCGGCGGTTCGCCATTGATGCGTCGAGCGTCATCGTATCGCCAGTCAGAGGTGAACACAACTGGGTAGGATTTGATGGGTTCCACGTGCTCGCCGTCAAATTCGCGGCTTATTCAGCCGCGCGCGAACTGTATGACATTCTTAAACGTGGCGAGGCTGCTGTGACACGCGAAATCTTTGCGCGCGGCTTTGAAAATCATGAATCGTACGGAGTCTTTGAGATGAGTGCGTACGGAATCGCCGACTCGAATCGAGTCAAAGTCAATGTGGTACAAACGCACGAACGACGGAACGTCGGCGTGCAATATCGCTTCTGCGAAGCCCGGCAGATGGACAAGTACTCGCGACTTCGACGCAATGCTTTGGACAAATTTACGACGCGTATTCACGGTAAGTACGACACGTTCAGCAAGCAGCAGCGCCTGCGGATCCCACGGCGGGTGCTTGCTCGTGCAGACGAACTGAACTGGCTCGATTATGAGCTGTGGAAATTCGCAGACGACTTGTTCGACGAACGAATTGAGAAGGCGAGAGCGAAATTAGACTTGTTGCCACCGAAACCACTTAACGCGCGCGAGAAATCCCTCGCGCAAATGCTCGAGGTAAAAGAACGGATGAGAGAACACGGATGGACGAACTAGTAGGTGTCGAAGGTGACAAACGCGCGAGGACTGCGGCACGCAGCACGGGGCACTGTTCACCGTCAATCAGACGATTTGTAGATAAAATGCAAAACGCAAAGTAGCACGCTATTGTTTACCGAAAACGCCTTTTCCTTCACTTCACTTCCTCCGTTGTTCGTCCGATGTACCTTCTGAGTTGTTTTCTCTCTCTCTCACGGCGACGTCTGTGAAAGTCTTCGGAGGCGTCTTGGAGACTACGCGAGGCGACGACGGGAGTAGGCGAACAAGGTGTAAAACGAACTGCAAGGCAGGTACCGCAGTGTTCGACGCGCGCAACCTTCGGCATCGGGGCGACGCACCAACGAACCGAGCGATATGAGCGACGGGGTGGCAAAGGTGCAAGGCGGAAGCGCCGACCACGTCGCTGCGCCACGACGAAGAGAACAACAGGTTTCGAGTTCGTTTGATCTTCTCGCTAAAACGCTGTCGGTGGCGAGCGAGGCTCGAAGTGCAGGGGAGCGACAGAGAGCCAAGGTCGCGCTCACCGGCATTCTCAAGCAACACCTGGCCGAGTTGGACGAGATGCGCGCGCTGTGTGAACGCGTTCGCGAGCGCGTAAGCTCGGACGGCTCAGACGCCATGGACGCGTCTTGAGCGAGTGACGCAGGTCTCGTGTACCAAGTAAGGAGTAGAAGTAGCGAAGCGTGACTAGTAGGAGGAGGGAGAGTACTACGATGTGATGATATTGTACGAATGCGTGGTAGAATATCCGTTCACATGTGCGCATGTGCGCGCCTAAAATGTTCACAAGTTTGCGACGTCTCGCAAGAGTTCGTCGAGAGAAGATTTCAATCTTCTTCGCGTGTCGATGCACTCAGCTACTCGAGCGGCTTCCGCGCGAGCGCTCGCTTCCCAAGGGGCGCACATCGTGGATACGCTCTCGCCAACATCGCTAACTTCTCGCGTGCACTCCTTCTCCATCGCCTGTTCTAATTCATCGAGGAACGTATCCGCCGTTCGGCGAATCTTAGCCTTGATTTCTGAACGTTTCAGCGGCAGAGACAAGACGGAGATGTAGGCGCCAGCTAAAGCCAAGGCGTAAACCAGGACGTCCTCCGAGAAAGAGTTCAGGTAACCGGTAGCGATGAAGGCGACCAAGAAGGCCCCACCAGCGGACCCTATGGTCGAGTTGACAGCGCTGCGCACGGCGTCATCCAACAGTTGAGCCGCGGCATCGTGATCAAAGCTGCTCGCCACGCTGAGAGAACCCTTACTCGACGTTTCGATAATGTTCCCTTCTTCGTCCATCGTCTGTTCATCACTCCACTCGGCGGAGAGTCTTGCTATAGAAGTATCAAACCCGCGCGATTCAACCGCCTCGCTGTAAGCCTTGAGTTGAGCGTCGTTGTTCCGCCTCAGCCACGCGCTAAACTCGGCGACAGCCGACTTGAGTTGTCTCTCCGAGTCACCTAACACGTTTGTTCTATACTCTTTCACGATATCTCCCGGCCCCGATCCTAGGATGTACGTGCTAAACAAGGATGCGGCATTCGAAAGCCGCAAAGAAGAATCAACAATCGCTTCAGCGCGTTTGACTGCGCTCGCCACGACATCGCGAGCGGCGGCGCGTTGCGTCGCTGCATCCGCAATCATTTCCGCCTTGTAGTTATCCATCTGTGTCTTCACGCCCGCCGCAATGGTCACCTCTGACTTGGCTTGATCGTCTTCTTCATCTAAAATTTGTTCAGCTGCGTTCAACAGCAACTCACCGACGTTCAGCGGAGTGGAGAGTTTCAGTCGCAACGCCTCACCAGCCCGCTCGCCCGTGCCTCCCAAGAACGACATTACGTAGTCCTCAAACTTTCCAAACCCGCTCTGAAGAAACGCTTCCGACTTACCGTACGCCGCACCGGCGCTCTTTTTAGCCTTTAGTGCGTTTCTAGAGCTCACCGGAAGCACAGCCGGATTCGTCACGCCCAGCAGTCGTTCAGCGTTGTCCTTGACAAACGTCATCACCTCTTGTACGTCTGACGGTTCGGAGAGTAGATCCGTCTTGTTCACCACGAAGACAACCTTCTTACCCCATTTTCTAATGTACGTCAAGAACTTGACTTCGCTTTCCGTCATGGGTCTATCAGCAGAAAGAACGAATAGCACCAAGTCGGCTCTCGGAACGAACTCTTCAGTCAATCGCTGCTGTCTCTGCAGAATGACGTTCGTGCCCGGAGTGTCGACGATCCGCACTTGCTGCAAGAGATCGGCAGGAACGTCCACGTTGAAGAAACCATCTTCGGTTTGCTCTCTAGACTTCTTCTTGCCGTATCGGAGGACTGAAATTTCGTTCGTCGTCGGTAAAATGCCCTCGGCGACAAATTTATCGCCGAGCATAGCGTTGATTACGGAAGATTTGCCGGCGTTGAACTCGCCGACGATGACGACGAGGAAGAGTTCTTCGAGTCCTTTCCGTGCCTCGGTGAGAAGTTTAATCTCCTCCAAATCTGAGCAGTTTTCGTTGAGGAATGCGAGAAGCTCTTTAATCAGCTCGCGCTCGCGGTCAATCATCTCCTCACCGTCGGCGCTCACCAGACTAAACTTTTTTGGTTCCGTTGTGGTCGTCGCCGCACCATTTTGCAAGGGGCTCAGGGTCGCGTCTTGATCCCCGTTGTTTTGCTTTAGCCCTTTGGTCACTCTTTGGATGGCTTCGGCGATCGTTTCCTCGGATTCGGATGCTGCGGGTAGACGACGAAGCGTCACGCCATTTGCGCCCTTGGCGGCGAGAGTTGTCACATTCAACAGAGAATCGAGCCCGTCAGCGGCATCGACGAATATGGGAACGCTCACTTTTTCTCTTATCGCCCCCAACACTTCTTCGTTTCGCACCAACAGCAGGTCTGCGCCTTCCTTGGACGCGGTCTCTCCGTCCTCGGCGGTTTCGCTCGACACAGCCACGACGGCTGTCTCTGGAAGAGACTTGCGAGCCACAACCGTGGGGACGCCCTCATCCGTGAGTACGACGCCGTCCAGTTCAGCGCTCAACGCGATATCCGTGCGGTCGCCAATGAGAACGCACGCTCGACCGCGCACTAGCGTCTTGAGCTTCGCCGCGGCTTCGTACAGCGTCTTCCCGCTCGTCTCTCCCGGAGACGAGTCTTGCAACGCCACAACCGTCGCCCCGGCGTGGAGAACTCGTTCCACCGCGTCCGGGCTTTCCAGCACGTCGCGCCCGTCCACGCCGGCCCAGAATCCCGGGATCCTCACCTCGGCTCTCTTCGCCCCGGCGAACAAATCCTTCGTCGTCGTCGTCGTCGTCGTCGTCGTCGTCTCTCTTCCCGAACCGAGGCCCAGAAAGCCTCGCACTCGGACAACACTCCTTTGACGCGCTCGCGGGGCTCGTCCTGCTCCCTCGCGTCCGCCTCCGCCTCCGAGCGCCCGTCCCCGCGCGCCACCGAATCGCGTCGTCGCCGGTTTCGTCGCGATGGATGCCTTCATCGTCCCGCGTCGTCCCGCGTCGTCGCGCGTCGTCCTACGTCGTCGCCGCGCATCATCGTGTACGCGCTCGTCGTCTTATCTCCTCGAAAGTCGCACCCGTCCGCTCTCGTGGGTACTGCGACACACGCGCGCGCGCGCGGTCTCGCCAGTGCCACCACGAACGATGGTTGCGTCCTTGAGTGTGAGCCAGGTGGCGACGACGACGACGACGACGGCGGCGGCGGTGGGACGACGTCGATGCGGGCGAACGGGGAAGCGCGCGATGCGCGCGCGCGCCGAGGCGTCCGCGGCGCCCGCACCACCGGTTTTGCCTTACCGAGTGGGACACGGGTTCGATCTGCACCGATTAGAGTCCACGGCTGAGTTCCCGGAACTCAAGCTCATCATCGGTGGGATCGAGATCCCGCACGATCGCGGATGCGTCGCGCACAGCGATGGAGACGTGCTCATGCACTGCGTCGTCGACGCCATCACGGGCGCGTTGGGGTTGCCGGATATTGGTCAGCTCTTTCCGGATAACGATCCAAAGTGGAAGGGACAAACGAGCGATGTCTTCGTCATGGAGGCGGTCCGACTCATGAAGGAACAGGGTTACTCCATCGGTAACTTGGATTGCACCCTCATCGCGCAGCGCCCGAAGATTTCCCCGCACAAGGAGAACATCAAGAAGAATGTCGCGGCGGTCCTTGGCGTCCACGAGAGCGTCGTCAACGTTAAGGCGAAAACGCACGAAAAGGTTGATTCTTTGGGCGAAAACCGATCCATCGCGTGCCACACCGTGGTGATGCTCATCAAGGATTGAGTTTTTTTGTTCCGTTTGCGCCTCGAGCGCCGAGGAAGCGGGCAAACAAAGCGAGGCGCGCAGTTAACAAGAGAGGAGCGCGAGTAGGAGAAAAGGAAGAAGAGAGAGAAGAGTGTGCCGCACCGGCGCCGTGCGAGGAAGACTTGGATGGAGAACACAAGTTGACGGGTTCAAATGTCGAACGCAAAGAGCGCGCGCCGACCAAACACGTAATCATCGAGCTCGAGACAGTAGTGCAGCATCAAGGATTTCATTGTTACATATCAAACAAAAAATTCATACACGCGCGCACGAAAACGAAACCACTACCCGTTCGCCTCGAATCGCGCCGGTCGAAGAGTTACGCCGGAGAGACGGCCCCGACGTTAGAGTACTCGTGGTTGCCCAGTATGAAGGACTCGAGGTGCTCGACCTCCAAACGCGTCTCCGCGAGAAGTGTCTTCAACACCTCGCCGATACTGACGACACCGAGGACTCGAGGACAGATTGGCAGGTTGTCTTGACCAATGCCTTGTGATGAAATCACGGGCACTTGTCTCAGGCGATTTTGGGTCATCGTTTCCATCGCGGCGAGAACCGACATGTCTGGAGACACGTAGACAAGCCGGGAGACGTTGTACGTCGAGTCGAGGAAAGAGGTCATGATCGAATCGACTCGAGTGTTTGCATCAATCTTTCCATTCGCAACGGCGTTCAAGAAATCACGTTCGGTGATGATGCCGACAATGGCGCCGTTTTGAGCCGACAAAACGAGTTCCTCGTCGGTGATGATTCCCGAGCGGTCGGCGTCAAGCGACGTGACGTCCATGCAGATCAGCGCGCCGAGATCGGTCGCCGCCATCTGTTTTACCGCGTCGCTGACCAAAGCGTTTCTGTCTATCCAATGTGAAGCGCCAAACTTGGCCGTGTGTCGGCTTCGAGTCGCATCGAGTATGTCGCCGACGATTGCGAGCCCAAAAGTGGCGTAGTGATTTCCTTCTCGAGGTGCGCTCTTGCAACGCTTCGCCGCAGCAGCGAGAACATCCTTGCAGAGGCACGAATTCATCATCGCGTGCGTTTCTGTGGCGTACGTCACCGCGTCGCGTCGTCCGCGCTCGCGGGATCCGTTCGCGGTGGGCGTAATCGTCGCCGCCGTCGCAGCGACGACCACCCCTCGAGCAGTCGCAAAATTCTCAAACGACGCGGTCGCCCGTCGCCCGAGCGAGCCCAGCGCCCCTCGCGGCGCTCGAATCGGCATCTTAACGTTTTTATCTCGAGTTTTCGATCGCGCTCGTCGTCGTTGAAAGCCGTCGTCGAGTGTCGTCGTCCACCGTTTCGTCGCGTCGTTCCGCGTGCTGACGCAGATTTTTCGTAACCGTTTCGACACGACGCTGAGTCACGCGCGATGATATGGATAGAACGACGAGTGAAAACTCAAGAAGAAAAGGTGGGCACATTTTCGACTTTTTTGGGGACGCCTATTTTATCCATATACGGCCATAAATTACATTAGTATACGCATGAGGTCTCTCATCGGTAGTAGGGTTTTACTATCAATAAATCCCAGGGTTTGACCTCAAAACGCCCACCCCCTCGGTGAAATCGGTGAGACGCGCGTTCGTTTCGACGCCGCGAGGACCTAGCCGAGGAGGCGCCACATCTACACACCGCGAGGCGAGGCGAGGCGAGGCGAACGATGATGACGACGACGACGACGAGCCGCTCGATGGCGGTGAAGACGACGTACGTGCCCCCGACGCGCGAAGACTCGACCGCGCACCGACGGATGGCGATGCCCGATAGACGTTCGTCACGGACGTCTCTCGCTCGCTCGCTCTCGATCGAATCGCGTCAGCTTGATGATCGAACGGATGAGGGCAAACCGACTGACGACGCGGACGACGACGTGGAACCTTTAAACGCGAACGTAGGTACAGCGCGCGCGCGTTGGACGCGAGATCTAAGACCCGGGTGACGGCGAAGCGCGGCGCGATCGTGCGCGCGGCTGCGGGTGATTCGGACGGAAACGTCAAGTTCGCCAACAACAAGACGGAGTTTGACGCTGTGTCAGCCGAGGCGGGTAGCGGTTTGGTCGCGGTGCAGATCTCCACGAAGACGTGCGGACCGTGCAAGATGATTTATCCCACCTTTGTCGGGCTCTCTGAGGAGCTTCCGAAGGTCACCTTTGTCAAGATTATGGGCGATACCGATCTCGAGAGCCGCGCGTTGATGAAGGAGTGGGGCGTGCGGGTCGTCCCGCTCTTTTACCTGTTTCGAAACGGCGAAAAGGTTGGCGAGTGGAGCGGCGCGAAGGCTGATATCTTGAAGGAGAACGTGTACGCCGCTTTGACGGCAGACGACAAGTAAATTATCGCATATGGCTCTGAACGTTTTCTGTAACCATTTATACAACGTTGAGCATAGGCAATACTCTGGAGCGAGTGCGTGTAGGATAAGCCACTGCGTGTGCTTCGTAGTACGTCAACCGATATCATATTAATAATCACGAAACGAAACAAACTACACGCGTGTCGGCAACCCGTTGTTCACCATGTGATCTTTCACCTCGCTCACCAAGACCTCTTCTCTGTGAAAGATTCCCGCCGCGAGCGCCGCGGAGCACTTGGTGGCGTTGAAGACGTCGGTGAAGTGCTGCGGACAACCAGCACCGCTCGAAGCGATGACGGGGATACCGACGGCATCGGAGACGAGTCCGACGAGTTCGTGATCGAACCCGTTTCCTTGACCGTCTTCATCGATGCAGTTGAGGAGGATTTCGCCCGCACCGAGCGCTTCCATGGCGATGGCGAGTTCATAAGCGCCAATGTCGCGGCCCTCTCGCCCACCCTTGACGGTGCACTGGAACCAGACGTACGCCTCGCCATTCGGACCAGGGCGCGACGTCTTGATGCACTTGTTCTTCGTCTGAGACGGATCAGAGACGTATTGTCGCCTCGGGTCGATGGAAATGACCACCGCTTGCACGCCATACCTCTCAGAGATTTGCTCAATGCTCGTCTGGCCGGTGTTCACTTGACCCGACGCGTACCACTGTTCAGCCACCTCGACGGCGTCCGAGCCGATGGAAACCTTATCGGCACCGCTCGCAAAGTACGCCGTGGCGACTTCGAGGGCGGTGTAAGATTTACCGTTGCTATCGGTAAAATCTCGAATACCTCCACCGACGGTGAGCGGGACGAAAACCGTCTCGCTCGAGCGTTTCAACACTTCCAACATTGGAGCGTCGGTGAGAGGCAAATCTCGATAACCGGTGATGTTCAGGAAAGCAACCTCATCGGCGCCTTGCTTGAAGTACTTACCGGCGAGTTCGACGGGTTTACCCAAGTTACGAACATCTCCACCTTCAGCCTTCTCACGCACGTCGTAAGAATCGCCCTTCGTAACCACTAAATCACCGCTATCGTTGGAGCGCACGTCGAGGCACGCGATGACGCGTCGAGCCAAACCATCCGTCACTGGCAACGCGGTTCCGAATTGACCAGTCGGTTTTGCGTCCTCAAGGAAGCGTTGGAACACGCCCAAACCAGTGCTGCCAGACTTTTCAGGGTGAAACTGACACGCCATGACGTTGCCCTTCTGCACGCTCGCGATGAACTCTCCGCCGTAGTCGCACGTGGAGAGTACCCAGTCCTTGTTCGCCTCCGTCGGGGTGGCGCGGTAAGAGTGCACAAAATACACCCGCTCTCCCTCCATGCCGTCCATCAGACCACTAGATTTCTTTGTGTTCACCAAATTCCATCCAATGTGCGGCACAATCAGCCCTTCGCCGCGGAATTTGTCTACGCTACCCGGAATGAGCCCTAAACCCTCTACGCCTCCAGACTCCTCGGACCCGTCGAAGAGAAGCTGCAAGCCCAAGCACACGCCCAAGAATGGTTTATCGTCCCGCACGTACTCCTTCAATGGTTCAATCAAATCGCGTTCCTTCAAAATGTCCATCGCGCTCCCGTACGCGCCGACACCAGGAAAGATTAATTTCTTAGCCTCGCTCAAGTCCTCCGGCGTCTTGACGTCCTTCACCTCGAAACCCAAGGCTGCGACGGCGTTTCTGACGCTTCGCACGTTACCGGCGCCGTAATCCAAGAGATAAACCTCGCGATCGGCGGATGCGGCCACGCGCGCCGCGCGCATCGATCGTCGGCGGTGTCCGACACCGACGCAACAGCGAAGTCCTCCGTTGTTCCCTCTAAGGGTCGCGCGCATCGTCACGGTCGAAGACGCCGCCGACGACGCCGACGACGCCGACGAAGACGCCGACGTCCGCATGTCGTATCGGAGCTTCCCACCCCGCCCCGCCGCGTCGCGTCCGCGCCTTTTCTTTAGGTCGTTCCGTGACCCTTCCTCCTCGACGTCGTCCGTCGCTCGGTCGGCGAGTCGCGTCACCGGGTCCATCCTTCAGAGCCTTCGTTTTCCCCGTTCGTCGTTCCGTCGGTGTCTCTTTCTCACTCACTCACTTTCTTTCTCTCAGCTAGGCTAAAAAAGCAAAGAGTACGTACGAGTGCAGACCGCAGACCGCGGAGCGAACGAGCGCGGATTGCAACAGTCAGTCGGTCGGTCAATCGTCGGTGAAGGACGGAAGGAACGCGCGCGGAGAAGGCGGCGGCGGCGGCGTCGGCCGTGTCGTGGAACTCGCGACGGAGGTCTCGAGGCGTCGCGCGCGGGAGTGGATACGCCGGAGCGATGTCGGGAACGCTCGAGTCGGTAGATGCGCTCGACGCGTTGGTTCGAGAAGCGTTCGCCAACTGTGGGACGAGCGAGGCGGCGACGGAGAGGTTGAGAGCGCTGAAAGAGGATAAAGGGTGCTGGAGACTGTGTTTGATGCACTACGGGGCGTCCAAGTCGGCGGAGACAAAGTTTTGGTGCCTGCAGACCCTCGCCGAGTCTCTCGAGGGACTGACGCGCCGGGCGAGAGAAGCGGCGGCCGAGTCTCCTTCGCGAGGTGAGTCTCTGAGCGAAGAGGATGCCACAGCCCTGAGGAATGCGGTCGGGATGTACGTGAGTGAAGCGGTCGAAATGGGGAACGATAGTGCGTATGTGAAAAATAAGCTTGCGCAGGTTTGCGCGCAAGCGATGGCGCTCGAGTACCCGACGCGTTGGCCGAGCTTTTTCACAGACGTGTTAGGACTTTTGAATGCTGGAACAAACGGCGTGGACATGTTCACACGAGTAATGGAAGCAATAGACGAAGAGGTTATAGCTACGGTGGAGGCTGGAAGAATCGGTAAGAGCGATTTAACTTTGTCCATGTCAGTTAAGGATGCCATGCGCGCGGATGGTAGCGTGCAACTGATTTTTGATGCTTGGCGACAGTGTTTGACGCACTTCGCTCGCACGGAACCGCGAGTTGCATCTCGAATATGGGCTGCGGCAAGAAGATACGTAGATTGGGTGGATGTCGGTACGGTGGCTTCTGATGCGTACGTCGCGTGCGCGAAAGAGTGCTTGACGCTCAACGACTTGGACGGCGCCAGTGAGGATTTGCGCTCCGCTTCCACGGCGTATCTTCACGCCATCTTCACAAAAGGGATGGACACGAACGTGAAACTCAGACTGATTACTACAACAAACATTATTGAGGTGTGCTCTGCGCTCCAATCCATATGTACATCAAGAGCAAAGGAGTTTGACGAAGAGTTTGTTGTGCAAGTTACGTATTTGACTACTGCTGTCGGCACAGAACTTCTTAACGCCAACAAAATTGAGAACATCACCACGCTTGCACCCGAGTTATCAGCACAAGCGAGCGCTCTACTGCATACGATTACCCCTGTCATCATATCGAGCATCAGTAGTGATCATGAGCGAGCCGTCCTTGCCGCTCTACCATTTCTGACGGCGTACGTGAGTTATGTCAAGTCTCAACCAGCACTCTTAGCGTCTGCGCAACCGGCGTTGACGACGGCTTGCCAAGCGCTGATTGCGCGAGGTGCATTTCCTCTCGAGGAAGTGGCAGAGTTTGACTGGAACGATGGTTCAAACGCGCTGACCCAGGAGTTTGAAGCTGACATCTTCAACTTACGCGCAGAGCTCAGCGTACAATTCAGAAACATAGCGAGGCTGGTCCCTCAATTAGCCAGAGAAGTCGTTCGACAGGTTCTGTCGAGCGCGATTCCAATTAGTATAGATAGTCAGAAGAGCGTGAGATGGCAGAACATAGAGGTTGCTGTGTCTGCACTGTACACGCTTGGTGAAGGTGCCGATGATGCCGCAGTCAAACCCATGTCTCTTGCAGAGCGAGCGCAGGCGACAAACGGCACCGGAGACGTTTCAGATACACCTCTGGGTGCGCTTGCAATTTCTCTCATCAAGCAATGGGGTCCAAATGTAGCGCATGCGGCGCGCCATCGGATAGTAGCGCCTATATTTTTAGAGACATGTGTCCGGTATCACTCTGTTCTAGAACGGGATGACGAAGCTTTGATGCTCGCTTTGACTGCATTCTTAGACGAACGAGGGATCCAACACACTGATCAGACGGTCAGAGCGAGAGCGTGCTACCTGTTCTCTAGGCTGTGCCGTCCACTTCGTTGCAAACTTTCCGATCGGGTGGAGGACATTATGAGAGTACTTCCTAATCGTTTAGCAGAGGCCGCGCAATCCATACCAGACACCAGCAGCAGGGTGGCATCGCAGGTGAGCGCAGCCGGTGTGCAGAGTAAGGCGATGGCAGACGGTGGGAACGATGATAGACTCTATCTATTCGATGCATCTGGCATATTACTTGGTGCGGATGAAGTCCCTGAAACTCAGCAACGCGATTTCCTAACTCAGATAGCAACGGCATTGGTAAACCAGATAGAATCCGCAATGGATCAAAGCAACGCCATCGATGAGGCAATCCGAGTGACGTTAGCGACGAGGGCGATTGTTGCTCTGGGAAAAATTTCGAAAGGGTTCTCTCAGCGCACGTGCTTGACTGGACGACCGCAAACCGGAGACATATTCAGATCATGCCTGGAGGTTGTGTTGAGGTGTCTAGATACGTGGCCAAGGAATGCAAGTGTGCGCAGTAAAGTGACAGCTTTCTTACACCGGATGATCGAAATTCTAGGTCCAACCGTGACGCAGTATCTCGCTCCCGCAATTGATAAGTTGCGTCACGATGCGGGAACAGCTGAG
>Ga0222719_10002757_pt1 | contig 15865 bp, 2 predicted proteins | sample C33_34DmetaG_FD_165039 | JGI IMG/M metagenome (GOLD analysis project Ga0222719, IMG submission 165039) | Estuarine water microbial communities from San Francisco Bay, California, United States - C33_34D | ecosystem: Environmental > Aquatic > Marine > Unclassified | place: USA: California... | reverse complement strand
CGCCAGATTCCGGTGATGTGTACACCTTGATGTCAAGTGTGTCAAACAGTTGTCCCGGCACTGTCTCCTCTGGTGCGTAACTGGTGTCTGGGTTGACGAAGTCGTCACCCTCAACGATGATGTCGCTTGGTGCGTAGCCCAGCGCGGATCCAAACAAGCCACCCTGCACTATGCTGTCCAGCGTCCTGTCGTCCGTTGGTGTGAGCACCCCGTCATCATCGAAAGGTATGAACTCAACCAACGCGTTGGCGTTTGGCACATAACTGTTGCCCAATGTGTAAGTAGTGGTACTGCCGTCGCCCCTGAACACATCCGTTAATTTTGTCCTGGTGCTGTCATCCTCCGTGATGTATATCTGGTACACATCCGTGGATGCTGGTGCAGTGTCAAACGTGAATGTGGCCGTGGAGCCATCTGCCCTGAACGCCTTGATCCTGGAATCCCCGTAGTTGTCCCATGGGAAGTCGTACCAACCTGACCTGTCCCAGCCCTGTTCCTGTGAGAACAGCAGTCCGGTGACCATGGTTCCACCGTAGTCGACCCCGGACATCACTTGATCTAACTCGTTGCCCGGCATTCCAGAGCCTGGTGTGTAGAACCCTTTTGTCCTGTCCGCGGCGGTCAGTCCGGTCTCGTCTCCGTAGACCTTGTAAAGGTCTCCGATGTTGTCGTCGAAGTCGGTGGTTGATGTGAAAGCTCTGATTGCCTTGTACAATTCATTGTTGTATCTGATGAGATCATTGTAGGCGTAACTAGTGGATGCTGTCCAGTCCTGCACCCTAGAGGTGCTTGACACCCTGTCAAACTTGATCGTGGTGTCAAAATCTCTCACAAGGTCATTGTTCAGATTAGCATATGCTTTTGCGGTGTCCGTTGGGGTTGACCCGTCCGTCCTGCCTCCAGTTATCATCACCACAGGTGTGGTCGTGTAGTTGGCACCTATTCCAGTCACCGTGATCTGTGTTACGGCACCGTCCTGTGTGATTGCGGTGGCCGTGGCCGCAGTGTTTGTGGGTGTAACGTACATCTTGAACGTGCCTGATTTCGCACTCTGCGCCTCACTGGTCGAGGAGGCTGGTCCATAGAACGTGCCGGTGTAACCGTCAAAGGTGTAGGATGTGGTTGCTCCAGCACCACCGTTCTGTGTATCGTAGATCTCTGCCTGCTTGACGTCCGTGAACAACGGATAGTAATAACCGAATGATCCACTGGTAGGGCCAGATGAACTGGTTGCCTGTATCTGGAATGGGCCTGTGGATCCAACTGTTCCGCCTAGTATCGTGACGGTAGGCGCCACTTGGTATCCTGATCCTCCGTGTGTGACCGTTATCGACTGCACGTACTTCTTGTAATAGTCATACCACATCTGCCATGGGTACTGTGTGATAAGTTCCGAATCCCCACACCGACCACTGCTGTCAACGTTGAGAGATCTAATCTTGCCAGATATTGGACAGTAGAATGGTGGATTATCGAAGTCTGTGAATATTCCATCCTGTGTCTCTGTTTTGGTGTAGCCCAGTTTGTACTCCCGCAACTTGGTGTGGAACGGTTTGACCTCATTGATGTAGCTCTCAATCCATGCGTCTGTCCCTGAGGTGTATGTCTTCCTCTGATCCAGTGGTCTCACCGAGTTCTTGGCATTTATGAATGATGTCTTGAACATCCAGTCAACATAGGTCTGTTCTTCCAGAACCTTCCTGATCCCAGTGAAGAACAATGTATTGTATTCTACCGCAAGTTCATCGATGAATAAATCGTCCCTGAATGCCTGTAGCACCCTCCTGGTCTCTATGGCTGGTTCCTGGTCAAAGAAGTTGTCGTCAAAGTTGTCCGCTCCCGCGAATCCCGTTGCGTCCTGTGAGTAGTCATACAGTTTGGTGCTGATCCTGATGGTGCCATTCTCAGTGCCCACGTTTTCCCATCCTGCGGCTGTCCTCATGAACAGTTTCCATCCACCGGTGTCCGCTGAAGTGACTTTGACGTGTGAACCTATTGGTAGATCCAGCGCATCCAACTCGTACTGGAACGTGACCTGTTTGTCAATCCTGGTGTTCTCATCGTGTGTCATTGTTCCCTCGGTCTCGTACCAATCCGTGTAACTCCAGTAGGCGGATGTGTTGTAGGTCTGTATCTTGGTCCTTGACCATTCCGTGCCGTCCCATTGGTATATGGCCCAGAAGTTGTTGGCGGTCTCGTCCGCCCTCACCAGGTAGTTTACCGTTCCTGAAAGGTCCGCTGTGTTCAAGTAGGTCAGCTCCGCGTAGGTGTCGACCGCGCCATCCCATTCCCCACTCTCCGCCGTTGGTTCTGGTTCCTTTGCGTCAAGATTGTCCAGATCGATCTGTCCAACCAACTGATTCCTTTTAAGAACGGAATTGGCGTAATCTATTATCTCCTTAAGAGCTGAGAACCTGTTCACATACCAACTCTGTCTCGGCCTTGTGCTGTTGCCATATCTCTCGTTGACGGGTAGATTCACATCTGGAACTAGATCTCCGGCTTCGTTCTTTCCTATCAACGAATCCCACCAACGCTGTTCTATCTGTGTGCCAGGTCTGTAGTCCTTGTCGCCTTCCCTGGCCAACTTCCACACAGAGTGTGAGTCTCCCTCGAAATCATTGGTCCTTATGTCTACGTTCAGCACTATGTCATCGTTGATCAAATCATTGACGTTGTTGATGATCAATTTATCTGTGTCTGTGACCGAATAGTACTTGTAGTCAAATCGCTGTGGGTTCGTTATCAGATTTGAAACGAACGCCGTTGAGTTCTTCCTTGAAACCACACTGTTTCCAGGCACTGTTGATTTGTTCCTCACCCAGTAGTAGTAGTAATTTACGAACCTGTCCAACCTACTGTTGTACTTCTGCACAACTGTATATCTAGAATCATCTCCGTACGCGGCCGTACCGGATACGCCTTCGTTTGCTCCTTGTTGTGTGCCTGACCTGGTGTTCCACTGGCTTGGCAGTAGTGTTGACTCTGTCCATTCGTATATGTCGATGCTTGAACCCGGGAACGTCCGGCCCCAGTTGTTGACCTTGTACTCCTGAGTGTCCTGCTCATACCACAACCATTTGACCTGTGAAAGATCCCACCAGGTCTCACCCAGGTGTTCCTCGGTCCAAGGCGTCTTGGTGTTGGCACCGGTACCGAAGTTGTAGGTGGCCGGATCCCACGTGGTCTTGATGTTGATTTCTCGATCCGCAACTCCCAAAACCCTGCCTTTGATTGGGTCGTACAGATCGTAGTGATCTCTTATCTGTTTTGTCTTGTTGTTGAATTCAAAAGTCTTGCCCAGCTTGTTTATATCTATCAATGGTGTTTCTGTCACTAGGTTCTTCCAGGCGTACTCACCACTCACAGAGAGGTCAAAGCAAGATACTGTTCCGTCATTGGCTACCTTACTGCTACCGTCCGAGGCTGTGTTGCCGTCATCGTCGGGCGCTCCGACCAACACCGTGTTGTCGATTACACACACTCCTCGTCCGAAGTCGTCGTTCTCGCTGACACTGTCTGTGATTAATCGATCATCTATAACGAACCGGGTGTTGTACATTGTTGCCGTGTAGGCGCCTCCTGATCCTGTGTTAAGATCAACAAACACAGTGTCTTGAAGATCAAACGTTGTTTCACCTGAATCAAATTTCATCTCTCTGGCGTTCGCAAATTTCTCGGCCCCTATCACTAACCTCGTGCCATTTTGATTGATATCAAGTGTTGTGCCAAACCTCATGTTGTCTTGGGTGTCTGGGGCGTTTATGGTCTGCTGTAACGTGTAAGTGTTGGTGGAACCGTCGGCGTTCCACTTGTAGTAGTATATGGCTCCTCCATCTGGTTGTTCTGTGCCATCAACCCCTGGTGCTCCTATGATCAATGTTGTGCCATCTTTGCTCATAGCGATGCTTTCACCGAAAGCGGTGTTTACACTTGAACCATCACTGTCCACGCCCGTGATGGTCTGTGCCAGTGCTAATGAATTCTGTGTGCTACCATCGTTGCTCTGCGACGTCCTTATGAATATCTCCACCTTGCCGGCGTTGCCTGGGGCAACCGAACTCACGGCCAGTATGTCGCCGTTGTCGTTGGCCGCCAATCTGTGTCCGAACCTCTGTCCCGAACCACCGTCTGGTGCTTCTATGGTGTAGTCCTGCGTCCAAGTGTCGTACGTGGAACCGTCCGCACCTACACCCCAGGTGTACATATAGACCCTTCCGGTGTCATTGTTGTGTCCTGGCGCAGACACAAACATGTACTTGTTGGAATTGTACCTAGTAGATGATAGTGTTGGCTCTGAAATCTTGTGTGCCCAACCAAAATTTAGATTCTCATTGGCAGAGGAACCATCAGTTGGTGGAGTTACTGTGTCTAGTATGCCATACTTGAATGTTGTTGGATCCCACACATAGACCTTTATCAGTCCAGCATCTATCTGTCTCGTGCTACCGTCTTGGTCGAGTGTGTTGGTGTAGGGAGCCCCAGCAACCACAAAGTTCTCGTCGGTGCTGACGGACAGTGATTCTCCCAACCTGCTGGTGTTGTCATCATTCTCGGTCATTGTGCCGACAGACTGTGACTGAAGTACCGTACCGGCGTCCGCCGTGGTCCTGAAAAGGAAATGCACCTCGCCCTGTCCTTTGCCTGGTGCCGAAACCACCACCGTGCGTCCGTCATTCCTTGCGACAATCCTGTGTCCGAACTCCTGATCAGTGCTTGTTGAATCCGGTGAAAGTACAAGTGCCTGGGTGTATGGATCCTGTTTCTCATAAACACGCCACAGACCCGAACTGTCAGCGTCCGCAAACACCTTGTCTCCTTCTCGACCTATTGCGTCATCCTTGTCGTTGTAATCCGAGTAGCTCAACCTGTCATTGACGTTGTCCATCGAATCCAATCGCACAGAGATGAACTTGTAGATGTTCCCGTAACTGTCAGCGGTTGATCCGTCCGCAAGTGTAGGTATGAAAGCAGTGTTTCCCTCGAAATCTATGATAACAGTCCTGTGATCCGGCGTGCTTGAGACTTGGTACACACCATTCAGTGTGGTCTCTTCACTGTTGCTGATGGCAAAGTAATCCGCCTCTGCGATCGGTGTGGCACCTGATAGTCCATGGCTACCTGTGAATATGATCTCCAATTGGCTGGCATTGTTTATGGTCCTCAATGACGCTATCTTGAAGTTAACCACCGTCATCCTGAACACGTCCCAGTCACGATTGCTCTTGTTGGCCACCCAGATCAGGTCATTGGCAGTCACCCTGTTCACGTCAAGGTTGAACAGATCAGTGATGTTGAATGCTGTGTGTTGAACCTGTTGGATTTGTGGGTATCCGGCGGTCTTGTATACCTGTGCTGTGTCTCTGTCCACGCCCTCCTGTGAGTAGTCCAGTCTTGAAAAAGTATTTGATGCAGTGTATTCCACAGGTTTGTAGTACAGATCTTCCTTGGCCACGTACTCCGACCTAGCGTACTGCACACTGTCGTTGGTGGTGTCGAACAGCTCTATGCTCTGTGGATCTGCGGTGATCTCGTCGTCATTGAGTCTTATCTGTATGCTCTCCGTGGCGTCCGTGTTACCAAACCTACCCACCCTGATCATCCATTCAGGATACAGGTCTAGGTCTATGTCCTCACCTTCGTACTTGGCCTTGAGGATCTTGTCTATGGCGTTCTGTGTGCCCTTCTCCCTGATGTAGCCCTGGTAGAACTTGTACTGTGACACGTCATTGACGAAAAGATTCTCCAGGTAGTCCCTACTCTGGTAACCTATCAACCTCTGTGCCAACTGCTGTTGCGATTCGTCAAAGTTGTTGGTCTCGAGGTTGTAGAAATCATTAAACTGTGCGATCTTGTAGTCGAAGTTGGGTATCAACTGCGGTGCAGGCTTATCTGCTTTCAAAGTCCAGTTGGCTGAATCGAAGTCAGAGCCAGAATTATGATTGACTTTCGCAACGTAGAATTTTCCCTGATACTCGACGCTGTCTCCTATCCTGTAGTCAGTGTTGGCCAACCAGTAGGTGACCTGTGCCGCGTCGAACATGAATCCAGGAGCGTAGTAGTCACCGTTCCACCCTGCGGTCTTCCATCCCACAATTTTCAACCGTTGTTGTCTGAATCCCGTAAAGGGATCGTAAATTATGTCGGAGAATACAGTGCTGTTGTCGAACAACAACAAGTGTTCCTTCTGCACGGTGTTTAGAGCGATATTGTACAGTCCCACCTGATCTGATTTAATACTTATCTCAAATGTCTTGCCGATCCTCTTGGTTGAGATCTCCCTGATGTCTATCTTCCTACCTCCAGCATCTAGAAGTGAGTAGTCACCTGCTAAATTCCTCAACCTCCCAACTATGCTGTTGTTGGTATCCAACTCGAAGCCATCAGCGGCTGGAGATACCGTAACTGCAGATCCCGGAGCCCATTCCTGAGTGGTCCAGAACAGGAACTCCCGCACCGCGTTGGCCCAGTTGAGTGTCTCTTTTAGCTCATTGGAAAACTTGTTGAATCGGAACCCTTGATCTTCAAGCCAGTGCCCATAACCGAACAGGAAGTCCGCCACGTCCTGTATGGTGTTGAACACGTGACCGTACGGGATTGTCTGAACAGTTTCCTGGTAGGCGTTGTACTGGCTGACTGCCTGTGATCCCTCCACCGACACTGCCTTGGCAGTTGTGGTTTTCACAGGATAGTTGAAGTTGAAATAAGGCTTGGTTGTGGAGTAACCAAGAACCTTGTAACCACCCAACAGCGTTGATCCGTCACGGCTTACGTCTGTGTTCTTTTCGATCAGCACGCCTGAATACTGGAAACTCTCCACGGGATTTGACGTCCTGAACAGTATCTTGTAATTTTCATCAGGGATGAATTTGCTCCCTGACGTTGATCCCGGTGAAACAGAGTCGGTCAGGATCTTAATATTATCCTTGTCAGTGAAACCGCCCAACTTGTAGGACAACTGCACTGTGAGGTTCTTCATCTTGTCATAATAAAATGTATTTGGATCCAAGTTGCGTGATATGAGATAGTTGACCACGAAAGGTTGGTATCCCGCTGTCTGATAGCGCGTGGTAACACCTGTGTTGGTGTTAGTTTCGGTCTCTAGATGATACTTGGCAGTGGCCAGCGTCTTCCTGATGCCCGTTATGGTGTATATCTGATTGCCAGCCGTGTTGGTTGAAATCCTTGACGGATCAAAAAGGTTGCTGAAGAACTTGGCGGGTTTGGTCAGTGCCAGTGCCTTCATCACGGTGAACGGGTAGGCGCTGGATCTCCTCCAGGCTGTCTCAGCTGGTGCTTGATCCCCGAACTTCCATGCGGCCTGCCTTCCTGGAATGTCGAAGTTGTCCACCAATCCAGCGGCGATCGGATCTAGCAAGTTTCCTGAAGCGTCAACAGGAAGGTATGTGTCTATCTGTGGTTTGCCATATCTACCAGGCTCAGTGGCCACTCTATTCCATAGCACATCGTTGCCCGACGTGTAAGGTGCTGTGCCATAAGTTGCGTCCCAATCCGTTGGCTTTTCTGAATAGCCCAACATCTCCCATGGTCTCACGTGTGGGGCGTCAGTGTCGTAGAAGTATTTGTATATGCCCCTCCAGTGTCCTGGTAGGTTCTCGCCTGTGAGGCGTGCGGTCGACTTGGCGTAGTTGTAGGTGAACGGAGAGCCCTCCGTGAAAACGGTGTTGTTGATGTACTGCACGTTGTTCCTACCTGCCCATACATAGAAGTCGGGAGACATCACGTTGTCTATTTCTGCGAGTGTGTATTCAGTTGACGTGAAGGCGCTTGGCAGAACATCATGTATGTCAATTAGAGTGGCATCATGTTCGGTCTTTAGGTTGTTGTAGATCCTTTTCTCCAGTTCCAATATCAGATCATCACGCTCATCACCGTACGCCTTTATTATCGATCCATCATGTTTTCTAATTACAAATGTGCTAGTGATGTATGTGTCATCCGTGAAGATCTCTGGTTTGTATTTTGGATACATGCCCAACTTGGTGGGCGTCACTGGCATGTAACTGCCCGTGGTGTCTGCGTAGTCCTTGATCACTATCTTGTCACCCTCCGCCAACGTTGTCAAAACATTTATGCTGTCGTCGGTGGTGCTGAACGTGTAGTCTGTGCCAACCAACAACTGGACGTCATTTAGGTACACGTACACAGCACGATTACTCGGAGTGGTGATATCGTGTTGGGAATCTATTGCGTATTCTGTCTGCGATGAGCCTTGAACCGTATAGGTTCTAGTGGAGACGTTCTCGCCCCAGCCCACCATGTCCTCATAGAAGAATGGGAATGTGCTGTTGCGGCCTTGTGTGATGGCCACGATTATCTCGTCAACCCTGTCTGAGGCCACTCCCTCGTAGGCCGTGCCCGTGGCGTGCGTCAGGAATGAGTTATACCATTTCTCGTACTCCTGGTTCACGTAGTCTATGGCGGTCATCACGTTGGAGTCCTGGTCTATCAGGCCAAACACAGACGGTAGCAATGGTCCCTCGTGCTGGTGTATGGTTCCACCCTTAAGCCTCGCATCAGGGTTGTCCCTGAGGTTGCTGACCCCGGGAACGGAGCCCGTCAGATCCGAGTTCTTGTCGAAGATGTCACTGACGTGGTTCAACACCTGTCCATAGGTGAACGTGCCCAACTGTTGGTTGAGCGTGTTGGTCTCCAGGTTCTCTGGCACCTCGTATATGCCCTTGTCTGCTACCTTGTCCGCCGCGCTGTAGCCCGCAATACGGATCTGATCGTTGACAGACAGTTCGTCCGTGAATCTGATGTATCTGTTGGTCGTGCCATCCACTAGGGTGTAGTCTGTGCCCAGGGTCTTCCTGGAACCGTTCACCGCTACCGACACCTCAAGGTCCGTCAGTGCGGCCGAGTTGGCGTAGAAGTCTATGGGGAACAGCCTCTTCTCTGTGTCGTCCACTATGAACGTCCTGATCACCCTCTGTCGGCTCTCGTTGGTCCTCTTGATCCAGGCGCTCTTGCTGTTGTGCGTGGTCCTGCCCGTGGTGTAGTGTAGGTGTCCCTCCGCTAGATTCTTGGTAACGGTGGTTGTGCCGTCCTTGTAGGTGAACGTGCCTGAAGTGTGATCTGACTCGAACACTATGTCACCAACGTTGTTGATGGTGTTGTACTTGACCTTTATGCCCAGCACCGTGTCTGTTGGTGCCGTGTCTGATGTTGCGTACTTGAACACAGAAGCCCCGGCGAATGTGCTGTTGGGATACTTGATGGCATCGTCGAACGATGTGTGTTGGTTGTCAAACATGCCAAACAATGGTTGTTGGTTTACTCCGGTCTTCTGCTGTGCTTCTGTCCATGCCTCCGTTGAGGCGTCATAGTAGAATGTTTTGCCCTGGTTGACGGTGCCGAATTCGATGAACACACTGTCCAGATCGGCAGGTGTGCCGTCTGACGATTCCGTTAATGCTATTTTCTGTGTGGAATCTCCCGCGGTCACGAAGTTGACATCATATATCTTGTTCTTTACTATGGGATCCGTGTCCGCGGCGAATATCACCCGCATTCCATCCTGAAGTGCCAGTCCGTCCACGATGTAGCCCGTGGAGTTGACGACTTCGCTGAAAGCGTCCGTTGTCACTGTGTCATACAGTGTGACCGATCTCTTAGCCACCGTGCCATGATTGTACAGAGCTAACCCTGAGTCAAACTCTATGATTGGTCTCTTGGCCCTGTCTTCCTCGTAAAGGGTTGGAGTGAATCCACTGACCCTCGCGGTCTCCTCGATCACTGATCTGTGGAACCACCTGTTGTACCTGGACCAAGCGTTCTGGTCCTGTGAATCTCTCTTGATGGTTATGTAGTCTTTTGCCTCCGGGGTGTAGTATGCCAGTGCGTATGGACGGGTGTCATAGGCCACCGAATCGTACAGTATGGTCGTTTCTGTGGCGTAACTCCCTGGTGTTATCAAATCATCCACATCCGTAAGTGTTATGGCATCTCCTACGCCCTCAACATAGTACTCCTTGTTCTGGTACGCTGTTGGCACCAGACTGTTGGTGAACTTTATCTTCATGCCGTTGCTTAGGTCCAGCGTCCGCAGGCTGTAGTTCTTGACCCCCACTATGTCGTTCTCGACATCTATGGCCGTTGTGGCCTCTGCGTCCTTGATCTGAAGTATTCCGTACATGGCGTCATGATTGCCACACTGGTAATATAATGTGTCTGGAGCGCCCGTGGTGGGCACAGTGAATGTGACCACTCCCTCGTCAGCGCCATTGTTGGTGACACCTGTTGAATAAATCGTGGATGTGGAACCGTCCTCCGACACCTTGCTCTTGTAGGGTTCAGTCATGATCCAGAATGGGTGTCCTTGGGCGTCCACATTGAACCTGTATGTGTTGCCCCTGTACAGCGTCAGGATGGGATTGTTCTCGTTCTCCCTGTGCCTGAATTCATATGCCTGTTGACCCACGTTGGTAACTGTGTACTCCGCTACCGCGCTTGGTCCCACGGAATCTATCTCTATGGCACCAGGTCCCTCTGGTATCCAGTAGTACTCCCTGTAGTTGACCAGTTTGTCATAATCTATGGCTGGATTCCAACTGTACACCGTTTCCTTGTTAAGCCTGTCGTGGTTGTTGACCTTGCCACCTAGGTACCGGATCTGGTTGATGTAGTCGTCGTACGTGCCTGTGAACTTGACCTGGTCTTCAGGGTTCACGGAGGTTGTGTCTCTGTCTGTGTAGGTGACTGCGGGTTCAAGTTGGTAAGCGAACCTATCCCTGCTGGTGGCTGTCAGATACCTGTCATTGATATTCCTGGTGTAGGCGTCCTGTCGTCCTATGAAACCGTCCAACCTCTCCAGTGATCCTTTCTGCACCAACTGATCCAGTGTGCTTGACAGGAAACGCTGGTTTGTATCTGTCCTGTAGAATGCTGGTAGGTGCTGTACGGTGCGTCTGTATTCGTTGTCGCCCTGCTTTACTACCTCGTTATTGGTTAAAGCATTTGTGGGATTGTCCGCCATTAGTATCCTGCCCCACTACTGCCGGTGCTTGAACCGGAACCTGTTGTAGTAGAGCCTGATACCGCTGATCCTGTGGTGGTGTTGGTAGTGGCTGTTGATGTTGATGTGACCACAGTGCCGGACGCCACCAACTGGTTGGCTCCAAGCGCACTTATGATTGACACATCATCAACGGTGGCCCCACTGATGAAAATCTCGTCTGCCGCCGAGTCTATCTGGAACAAGGACCCAAAGCTCTGTCCGGACTGGTTGGGCACTATGACCGCGGTCAGTAGGTCAGGTGCCAGTTCGTTGTGTATGTAGGCGGCCAATTCCGTGAAATAGAAACTGTCCCCGAAGTCCCAGTTGTCCAAGGCGAAGAATTCATTTATGGCCTGGATGACCCTCGTCTTGATGACCGCGTCAGTCACGTTGGTTTTTGGATTCTTGACCACCTTGAACGTGGCCTGCAGTTGCTCATCGGCGTAATCTCCAAAGAGTATTTTGTACTTGACTGGATGATACACAATTTGGTCCGAAAGGCTCTTGAGGGGATTCAACACCCCTGAATAGTTGATCCTCAGTTGATCCGAAGTCGATGGTACTGGTATTGTGCCACCATCCTGAAGCCATATCCTGAACAGGTTATCGTATGTCCTCTCCAACAGGTACACGTCAACTATGTTAGACACGCTGGGATCTATCCTGGTCTCCTGTCCGGCATTGTGTTTGTATTGGAAACTGATCGAACTCCTGCCCCTACGTGCAAGGTAATCTGTTGTGGTCGAAAGGGTGTTGGTCGTCGCACTGTAAGATTTTATCACGTCCTCATCGGCGGCGTAGAAATAGAACAACCGACCATCGGTGTAGGTGGCTGTGTTTAGGTCTATGTCCGTTTCGTTTTCTGTGACCACGAAGTTGGTGGCCGCGTAGGGCCTGTATCTCTCGATGTCATCATATGATGTGTACTTCTCGAAGAACACGAATTTCGTGCTCTCTGACAGCGTGGGCTCTACCACTATGTCGAATATGTCAGGGTTGTCCACGACACCGTCATCATCATCGTCATAGAATCCCACCTTGACCTTCCTATTGTCCTGGAAACCGTCCGCCTCCGTTACAGTGCCCACCACCTGCCAGGTGATGGGATACCCTATGCTGTTGCCCGTTGACAGAACGGAATTGGTTTTAAGTATCTTGACAGTGTCCTTGACCGTCTTGCCGGTGGTGTAGTCGTATATCTTGTCCTGTACGTCGTAGTGGAACTTGTTCTGGGACTCGGACTCAAATATGTAATCCAGTTTCCTGTATGTCACGGTGTAAGTGTTGCCATCATTGGTGAACTTGAACCACCAACTGGCGTCGAGATTCGTGCCCGTCACATCACCGGCGTTTCCGAGGCTGAACACACTGCTGGCACTGAGGTTGGTTGACGTGATGACCTTCCAGGTCTCTGTGTCCACATCGTATCTCAGACCGAACTCCTCGTATGCCTCTACCCTGTCTATGATGTCCGCTTCCAGCGTGGCCGAAAATGATGTGGTGAAATTAGGGATCACGGCACTGACCACCGCGCCGTTTGGTATGATGTCATTGAGTGTGACCGGTCCAACTCCAGATTCCAGGTTTCCAACACCGCTGTTGGCGCCATCACCGACCACCGCGCCTATCTTGGCCCAGGCCCTGTCCTCCGCGTTGTCCGTGCCCGCCGTCACCAGTGAGTTGTTTAGGAACTCCCTGCTGTCGGGTGATGTGAATTTTACCAGAGCCCCGGGTTTTGCGAATTTCAAGTTGGATGTAGCGAAGTCACCTATGGACAGCGCACCCCCTGACGTGAAGTATCCTGTGTTTGTGTTGGTGGATGTGGTTGTCGAATTCCATGTGGCAGTCAACGTGCTGAGATCTTTGGTTCCGTACTTGAAGTAATAGAACTGCCTGGCATAGGCCTCCTTCAACTTGGCCTCCACAGAAGTGTCTATGGTCGACTGTATGTCGCTCCTGTTGTTGAACGTGAAAGTGAACTGCTGTGTGCTCTCTTCCCTGTACAGTATGCCGTCCTCCGCGAACACACTAACGTTGGAGTATGCCCCTGTTGGATCCAGTATCTCCTTGGCCCTTGATATTCCTGACGCTGTTCTGTTTACAGATCTGACTTTAACGATCTCCTGTGAGGCGGACAGTGGTACCACCTGGTAGTCCTCTGCTGTGATCATCCTGTTCTGTGAGTAGTAGACCTGTGCGGCCTTCTCCCTGATGGAATCGTTTGATTCCGTGGCCGCGGCGTTGTACACACTGGCCTTGAGGCTCATTGTTATTGTTAAAGTCTGTTGTGCGCCATTGGCGTCCGTGTATGGCACCGAGACCTGTATGTTCTGCATGTCCGCCGGTTGTATCGCGTACTTGGCGTTGTCACTGATCCTGTGGTATGTCCTGAAAGAACCCAGTGGTAGGTTAGAGAAGTTTCCGTCTCCGAACACCAGGTCCACGGCGTCGTTGTTCTTTGTGACCACGTTGTAGATATTCCTTTCAGCGGCCGCCAGTGAATTGTAGATGGCGTTGTTGCCTGTGAGTGCGGGCACCTTGGTCCATCTCTCAGCGATCTGACCGAACTGGTCCAGTTTGTACAGCCATACATCCGTGTCGTTGATGTTTGATGCGGCTATGGATCTCACGTAGTTGGTCACCGCCGTGTCCACGGTGAAGTCCGCGTACTGCATCGTGCCCTGCTTGAACAGGAAGAAGAATCCGGTGTTGTTAGAACTGTCACCAGCGCCGTCTGTCCTGAAGGTGTATGTGAGTCCCGTTCCCGGTATGGGATCGCTCTCGTATATTGAATCTGAATTATTGATAGTAGAAGGCACTATCTCGAACTGCCTGCTAATACCTCCCACAGATTTCGTGTACTTGAACAGAGGCAGGTCGGTCTGGTTGGAACTGAGTGTGTATACCTCCGTGTCTATTCCACCTATGGATCCGGACTCCCTGGGATTGCCGAACAACTGTCCGGTCTGGTTTGCGGCATTCAGTATCGCAGTGAACTGTTCCCTGTAGTTGGAATTGGCAGAGTCATTCCAGATGATGGTCTGTGTGGCCAGGTTCGTGCCGGTTGAGTCTAAGACGTCCTGTGTCGTGGATATTGAATCAATTTTTAAAAGTCCTGTTGCCGGCTTATTCCTCTTGGCGTTGTAGTTTATCAGCCTCGCTAATCTTAATACTGAATTTCTCCTCTCCGCGGTCTCCAGGAAGTTCTCCCTGGCGTTGAGGTCAACCCTGAATGATAGCGCTTGAGCTATGTAGGCTATGAGATCTATCAGCGCGACATATTCAGAACTTTCAACGAAATCGTTGAAGTCGTCTGGGTAGTTCTCCTGTAGGTAAGCCACCATGGTCCTTCTCAGCGTCTCGAAGTCGTATGATTTAAAATCCGCCTGTTGGAATGCCTGGTAGATCTTCCTCCAATCCTCCGCGACTAGTAATCTATTTTGTCTGTCTGTAGTGGCCATACTGTTTGTATGGATATTTATGTGATAGATTATCTACGTATATTAAGATAGACGTAGCAGGGCATTCTCGTCGAAACTGAACTTCAGTTTCTCCGTGATGTTGAGCGGAACATAGGTTATAGTGGCCTGTATGGCTATGCCCTTGTCCGCCTCCTGCACCTGTATGTCTTCTGTGGATATCCTGGGATCAGCATTTAGGTTCTGTGTGACGTCCTCTAATATGGCGTCTCTGAGCGCTTCCGTGAATGGTTCGAAAAGAGCATCGTATATGATGGTGCCGAACTCGGGGTTCTCCACTCTCTCGCCCTTCCTGACGGAAAGCCTATTAATCAGGTCTTGTTTGGCGACCTCGAAGTCGTACAGTTTGAAGTTCTGGCGGTCAGCACGACTGCTGAAACCCTTGAAGGTCACTGTCTTGTTGCTCAATCCGTTGTCTGATCCGTTGTCCCCGTACGCCATTATTGTATCCTCCTGAACTCCACGTCGACCTTGCTGTAGTCAACCATGTAGTATCCCGTGTCGGTCATGATCCTGGCCCATGGCACCTCCTGTGCCATCACACCCTGCCACGTGCCCGACGTGTGCTTGTATTTAAACTCGTAGATGTTGATTCCTGACGGGGACTTACCAATCAATCTGATGTCTTCCTTCAATCTCACGTCACTGAATCCACCGAATCCACCACCGGTGAAGAAACTCTTCACGGCGTTGAACGCCCCTGCGACATTTCCGCCCCCGAACAACGCGGGCAGTTTCATGGCACCGAGCTTGGCGCCCAGGTTAGTGAACGCTCCCGCCTTGATGCCCTGTAGTCCCAGTTCCCTCGCCGAACTTCCACCCAGTCCCGCCAGGAATCCCTTGGCCTGGCTGGCCACTGCGTTTATCGCCGTCTTCTGTATGGTCGACGTGACCTGTCCCGCCACCACGTTCTTGAACACGTTTGTGGTGGCCTTGATGTCTCCCAGTGATGCTATGTTGGCGATGTTGATGTTGCCCGTGATTCCAGATATGTCTATGCCCCCGATGTTGGTGGGTATGCCCACCCTCTCGTATATGATACTACCGTCCTGGGGGTCCACTCCTATGGCCTTCTTGGTCAGGTTACCCGTGACCAGTTTGTTCAGTGAATCTTTCGCGGTGTTGGCCAGAGCCTTGCTTCCCGCGTCGGTGGCGAAACCTTTGAAATCTCCCGACAGTATCTGGCTGGTGTCCCCCAGTGCGAACAATTCTCCCGCCTGATTGACGAAAACGTTGTCTTTGAACAGTTCCACCACGTCTGATCCCGTCACGGTGTCGATGACCTGGTCAGCCAGTTTCTTGGTGTTGTCGTTGAGCACATCCGCCACGGAGTCTGACACGTCAAAACCTTTGAACTTGTTGCTGA
>Ga0222719_10002755_pt1 | contig 15867 bp, 11 predicted proteins | sample C33_34DmetaG_FD_165039 | JGI IMG/M metagenome (GOLD analysis project Ga0222719, IMG submission 165039) | Estuarine water microbial communities from San Francisco Bay, California, United States - C33_34D | ecosystem: Environmental > Aquatic > Marine > Unclassified | place: USA: California... | reverse complement strand
ATATGGATATATCGAGCTCACGAATACTGCATCGAGCTTTGGTAACGCTGGCGATTATGTTGGGGAAATTGCCGTTTCGAATTTGAGCTTCTCATAATCGAAATAGTGTTTTAACAACACGCCTAAAAAGCACCCTCCGGGGTGCTTTTTTTATGACTTACTTTTAGTAATGCGGCTGATTATGCTAAATAAAAGTATGAAACACTTTATCTATAAAACAACACACAACAATGGCAAATACTATATTGGTAGACACAGTACAGATAATCTCGATGATGGTTATATTGGTTCTGGTAAATGGCCACTGAGCATTAAAGACAAGTCTACACTCACAAGGGAAATATTAGAATATGCCGAAAGCGTAGAAGAGTTAAAAGATCTTGAAGGCAAGTATCTTGCTGAACATTACGGTAAGCCACAGTGTATGAACGCTACAAAAGATCCTATAGGATTTGACACGGAAAGCAATCCAATGAAGGATCCAGAATTAAAAGCAAAAATAAGCGGAAACAATCATTGGCTTAAAAAGAATCCAGAAAGATCTAAAGAAATAAGCAATAGACAAAAAGAAAGGATTAAGTCAGGTGAACATATCTTTGTAAGTCAAGATCACCCAATGAAACAACCTGCTAACAGAAAGAAAGTAAGTGAGCGTATAACACAACAAAATCTCACAAACAACCCAAGCACACGCAGAGCCAAAGAAGGCATACATCAGTGGCAAAACGGTAATAGTCCTAACGCAGGCGGAAAGTTAAACAAAAAACTTGTCGAAGCAGGCACACACAACTTCCTTGGCCCTGAACACAACAAGCGTATGATCGCAGAAGGTAAAAATCCTTGGGTTGGATCAGCAAGTAATCTTAAACGTCTTGCCGAAGGTACACACCCATCACAGCAAAAGAAAACCTGTGAACACTGCGGTAAAACATCAAGTGTTGGAATGTACGCCAGATGGCACGGTGACAACTGCAAACAAAAAGGTTGACCTAGACTATTTCTTTTGTTATATTAGTGCTGTAGCCATGAACGAGATCGAAGGCTACAAAAACTAACATCATAGGAGAAACAGTTGTGTTAGATATTGCAAAATCAAAACAAAAGTATATTGGTGCTGTTGCACCAAACTCCCCGTTTACAGTAGACGACATTGCGCCAATGCCGCGCATTGAAATGATATGCTTGGATGAGTTAGAAGTTCCGCCAATGCAAAGAGATCTAGTCGAAGGTCGGTTAGATAGCACTATTGCAAAGTTTGATGGGTGGGACTGGAACTTACACGGCATTATTGTGGTCTGGTATAATCCAGCTACAGGAAAGTACTATAATATTGACGGTCGCCATCGAGTTGATGGGATCAGGCGTTTCCAACCCAATATTGAATATGTTCCTGCTATTATTATTGAAACAACTGACATTGAATATATCAGTCGTATCTTTGCAGGATTTAACGGAGTTGCAAGCAAAAAACTAAATGCAGAAGAACTTCTTTTAGCAAATGTTTATGCAAAAGATAGCACTGCCTTGTATCACGAATCAGTGTTGTTGAAAGCAGATATTGCAAGTGGTAAAGTTCCTGTAAACAATCATAAAGGTAAATTGCAGGTAAAATATCCTAACTTTGTAAAAGCATTAAAACACGGCGAAGCTAATCTTTTGCGAGCAATAGAATTATGTAAAGCGGCATATCCTGGACAGAAAATTGACGATGTGCTGATGGCAGGTCTAGCATTTATGTTCCAAACCTATGCCGGCAGTGGTTTAAGCGATAACAATACAAAGTTTGGTGCAATGTTTGAACAGTGGTTTATCGACAATGCACTTGCAATGGACGGTAAAACTCCAGCGTATCAGTTTAAAAATCTAAAAGATTGTAATACTTGGCATATTGGTCGTGCTTATGGCATTTATGCTAACTTCCGTAGATATGCAACAGCACAAAGCATGAATAACATTCCTGGAACAAAAATTATTCAGGAACTGTATAATGCTAACGGCGGTGAAAATCGTGCATAAAGATATTCGAGTAGGTTAAAAAAGGTTGACCTCTAGCTCCTTTTTGGTTATAATATAAAAACAATCAAAAAGGAGCTAGTTATGTCGCAAATTCAAACTTTTGCAAACAACCACTCAACTCAGTTTGCCCGTATACTTGCTAAACTTGTAAGCAAGCACATTCCTGCCAACCCGCAACTAAACAGCCAATTCAATCAATTTCAAAGCACCATGTACCTGCATCGTGTGCTGTATGCATATCACAAGTTTGCCAGCAAGCATAGTGTACATCAACCCTACATGCAAGCCGCATTTGTTCGCATGTTGCGTAACAAACCACAGCAGTTAGTCAACTGCGCTCGTACACCAACAGCATACATGTAATAGTTTTTGTTCCGTAACTTTATGCACACTTTTAGTGTGCATTTTTTTGTTTAAAATTTCTGAAAAAAAAAGGTTGACCTTTCCGCCAACATATACTATTATAATAAACATGTAGCAAGACGTTGTTACATGGGTTGGCAGTAATAATCCAGTTTCTAGACAGGATAACTGCACTCGGTTAGGGGTAGTGCCCGGCGTAGAGTTTGGAGACAAACAGTACGCAAACTGCGATACCAAGCAGAACTGAGGTTCCGGTCGTGATATGAGAAAGGTATCTAGACGGCCGGTTGGAGGTAAACCCAAGTCCTTCACCTACCATTTTTATAAAAGCACCCATCGGGGTGCTTTTTTTATACATAAACTTATGAAATATCCTAAAGTTGTAGTCGCATCAGTGCCTTTTGTTGATGAAGATACCCCGCTAGTAGCTCCTGCTCTTCTGAAGGCAGTACTTAAGGCACAAGACATTGAATGCGTTGCGCTGGATCTAAATATTCAAATCTACAACTTTTTAAAAACCCGAAACGATAAACACTTGTTTTTAGAATTTTTTTATCAGCAAAACTGTCATGACAGCATTGTTGATGATCTAAGCATGATGTTTGATCTCTATGTGCAAGAGATAATGGCTCACAAGCCAGACATAATTGGACTTAGCCTCTTCAGTGAAGAAACCCAATGCTTTACGGTGTGGCTGTCTGCTCTTCTAAAACAACAGTACCCAAAAGTAAAAATTGTGATTGGTGGTCCTGGTTTAACCACACTTGAAAACGGAAGTACTAAATTTCCAGATAGGTTAAAATCACTTGGATATATTGATGATTACATCACTGGAGATGCTGAACAAAGTTTAGTTGAGTATGTAAAAGGCAACAAAAATTTCCCTGGCATAAACAGTCATCAGTGGTTACCATTGAAAGATATCAACAATCAGCCATATCCAGATTACAGTGACTATAGATTTATAAATTATCGTAGTCCATTGCTACATTTGATAGACAGTAGAGGGTGCGTACAAAACTGTGAATTTTGTGACGTTATTGGGTTTTGGAAAAAGTTTAGATATAAATCTGCAGAGTCAATATTTAAACAAATGCTCTACTACATTGAGCAATATCGTGTGTATAGATTTCAGTTTGCTAGCAGTATTTGTAATGGTAATTTGAGAGAGTTTAAAAAACTTGTCAAAATGATAGCGGAGTATAACAATGACAAGGCTAAAGAAGAACAGATGTCTTGGTTAGGGTCATTTATTATTCGTAAAGCAAAGCATCACAATGCTGAACTTTGGAAAAACATCAAACAGTCTAATGGATTTTTATTTTGTGGTGTAGAAAGCATTGTTCCGCATGTCAGAATAGCATTAGGCAAAAATTTTGACAACAACGATCTTGATCATCATCTTAAAATGGCCCAACATTATGGTGTGCCAATGAATCTTCTGCTTATTGCAGGATACTATACAGAAACCAAAGAGGATTATGAGTATGCAAAAGATTGGTTTAGACAACACAAGCAATTTGCAAACAACCCAGTGCAACAAGTTCAGTTGACCCTTATAACGGTATTGCCTGGCACAAGGCTGGAGCAAAGTGTTGATATGGAAAAGTTCAAAAGCGGATACGAACAAAGATACAACCATGCTAAAGATTTACAAAAGGTAATCGAAAATTGCGGATTCCACACCAGAACATTCTTTTAGAACTACATGTAGAGTACCGAAATTCAACAAACTCGAAACTTGTTGATTGTTACGCTGGTAAATCATCTATTGCGTTCACGCAAGAGTTTAACCTGCTGTCGAACTCTGAAAGAATTAGTGTTGAGATATCAATGCCAAGTAATATTTACTTTTTGTTCCAAGGCGTCCAACCCAATCAAAGTGTTTGTATTAAAAGTGTAAAGTTACATGGTATAGTAATTAACCAAGATATACTTGCTAATATTACAGAAATCAAAACGGATTACTACAACACAGCAAAAACCTTACAAGACTATCTTAGCATAGGTTCTCATAAAACTTTGGATTTTGATCATTCAAGTGTAGTGTGTTACAATTTGTTTGCTAAAAATCCTTTATCCTATCATTTGTATGTCAAAAACTATCAAAATATACTGAAACAGACACCTATATTCATATAGCCAAATAGTATAAAAAAACTTTGCATTATGCTCTTAGATTATAATAAGTAATTGCATGAAAAAGATCGTTTTATTATTCCTACTACTAATTCCGTTCTCAGTGAGCAGTACTGAACGTCCACGTACAGATAGTCCAGCATGGAAAGGCTACTGTGACTGCATGAACGATGAACAAATTTATTTTGCAAAACATTTTTAAAAGTACCATACTATATCTTGTTTTTTTGCTAAATACAATATACAACGCAATACGGCGTTTTATGCAGTACTAACCCACTGCGTAGCGGCTAGAACCCGCATCGGACTTCTATAAGGAGAAAACAAATGGGACGTCCTCTAAAAATCAAAGAGTCAGCAACAGTTGACACAGGCTTTAACAACCCAACAGGTGGCCAATTTTATGGTGTAGTTGGTGGTGAAGATACTCTAAGCACATACGATTTTCCAACACTTAAGGTGCGTGTACGCATTGCAGGTCAAAGTGAAGCGGATGGATGGATTATTCGTCAAAAGGGTGCTAGCAAGTACCTAGTTGAAGATGCAAGTGCTAACCAGGGTGTTTGCGTTCTTGCCAACATAACAGACACTAACTTGACAGCTGGAACAATGACCATCACTGCTCAAGATTCAGGTTCAACTGAATTCCGTATCAAGCGCATGAGCAACAAGTATGCTCTAGATTTCAGCGACAACAGATACTTGATCAACTTCTTTGATGTTGCAGCTAGTGTTACTAAGTCAGGTGGCGAAACCACTACCACTATTGAACTAGCACAAGTTGACAACTACAACCTATACGGTTAATAGTTTAACTTAACCGCAGGACCCCTGGTGTGATAATTACACTGGGGGTTTTTTATGCAACCAGCATTTTGTTTAGGCAACGGCAAAAGTCGTTTGGTATTTGATCTAGTAAGACTACAAGAAAAAGGACCAATCTATGGGTGCAATGCACTGTACAGAACATTTACACCTACTTGTTTAGTAGCAACTGATCCTGGTATAAGTCGCGAAATACAAAACAGTGGCTATGCACACAAAAATCGTTTTCACACACGCCGTCCGTACCCGGACAGCGGGGCAAAGGATCTACCCCGCAAGTATAAAGGATACAGCAGCGGCCCAAACACAGTAGCACAGGCTTTATTAGATGGTTATCAAACTATCTATCTCATTGGTTTTGATCTTGGAACAACCGATGGGCAATTCAACAACATCTATGCTGACACAGAACATTATAAGAAAATTACAGATCCGCCGACATTTGCTGGCAACTGGATACGTCAAATACGTGAACTGGCAGAAGAATTTCATGAGCGCCAATTTGTTCGTGTAGAAGGTCCTGAAAGCGCACATGTAAGCGTGTTTAACACCTTACCAAACATGGGCTTTTTGAACACAAAAAAGTTTCGAGCCCAAATTGGTTTATAAAAAAATGGCTAAATAGTAGAAAAGGTATGTTATGAAAAGTTTCAAAAGAATTGATGGTGATTATACCATTACAACAATTAATGACACCGATGTTTTCACAGTAGACAGTAAAACATCTACATTTACCGGTAATGTTTCTGTTTCAAGCGGTGTGCTTCAACTTGGAACTTTCACAACTACTGAAAGGAACAATCTTACAGTTTCTGAAGGCGCAATGATTTACAATACCACTGATGATAAAGTTCAAGTTTACATCAATGGTGCTTGGACAAACATTCACTAATTTTTACCCAGTCAACATTTTGAATTGTTGTTTGTGATAAATATATTTTAACAAGGATTTATTTTAAATGGCTGACCAACTGCTAATCGATGTAGGCGACAATCCAAACGATGGAACAGGGGACGATCTCCGCGCCGCGTTTACCAAAGTCAACAATAACTTCAGTAACATATGGACATCAGGTCCAGTTGGTTCCAACGTTCAAATTTCCAATACAACAATTACTACAACTGTAACAAATGCTAATATTATACTTGCACCAAACGGGACAGGTAAAGTTGTATTCAGCAACGATTTAATAACAGACAGTCATAACACAAGATATATTGGTACTTCATCTAACCGTCCGCGAGGATTGTATGTTGGAACAGCAGGTATCAACAGTTCAGGTGATATTACCACAGCAGGTAATGTTACCGCACGAAACATCAACTACACCGGAGAGAATTTTACAGGCAACCTATATGGTAGCGTGTTTGGCAGTGACAGCACACTGATCATTGATGGTGATAACCACGATGCTACACTAGGCAACGCAACCTTCTCTGGTGATATCACAGAAGTCGGCAACATTATACCAAGTGCAAACGCAACATACAATCTTGGCAATGCGACTAATCAGTGGAAAGACCTATTCATAAGTGGTAACACCATTAACATTGGTGGCGTAGCACTAACAAGTGATGGTACAAATCTAGCAATTGATGGCGACACAATAGCAACCGGCAACAACATTGATGCGGCAAGTATTAGCAACGGAACCAGCAACATTAGGATTGTGGGATCAGGTGGTAATGCCGCTGTCAGCATTGGCGGTACAAGCAACGTTGCAGTATTCAGCACAGACGGTTTAGAAGTAGCAGCAAACGTAGACATTGGTACCAACTACATTCTTGGTAACGGTTTTTTCCTTACTGGTACAGCGGCAGGTGCCCAAGGTCCAATTGGTCCGCAAGGTGTGCAAGGACCCAGTGATGGTGCTCAGGGTACTCAAGGAACAATAGGTACACAAGGTAGTCAAGGTACACAAGGTACACAAGGCACTACTGGTATTCAAGGCGTTCAAGGCACGCAAGGAATCCAAGGCATACAAGGCACCACTGGTGCCCAAGGCAGCCAAGGAACATTTGGTACACAAGGCGCTCGAGGAATTCAAGGAATTCAAGGTGTTCTTGGAGACACAGGTGCTACTGGTGCCCAAGGTGCAACAGGCACACAAGGCGATAACGGCACACAAGGCACAGATGGTACTCAAGGTACTCAAGGTAGTCAAGGCACAACCGGTACACAAGGTGCCACAGGCACACAAGGCACAACAGGTACACAAGGCACAACCGGCGCTCAAGGAACACAAGGCGTTCAAGGTGTTACTGGTACCCAAGGTACAGATGGCACACAAGGCACAACAGGTGCTCAAGGAACACAAGGTATTCAAGGCGTAACTGGCGCCCAAGGTGAAACAGGTACACAAGGTACAGATGGTACTCAAGGTGCCACTGGTGCAGGTACACAAGGTACAACTGGTGCTCAAGGAACCCAAGGCGCTCTTGGCACACAAGGTACTACTGGTGCTCAAGGTACTACTGGTGCTCAAGGAGCGCAAGGTACAATTGGATCTCAAGGCGTACAAGGCGCTGACGGCACACAAGGCATTCAAGGAGTACAAGGCACACAGGGTATTCAAGGTGATACGGGTACACAGGGTGCCGAAGGTAACTTTGGTGGTGCAACTTTTGCCTATGATTTCGACACTGATACCACTGATAGCGATCCAGGAGCCGGCGAACTCAAATTTAACAACGCTAACATTCAAAGTGCTACAAAATTGTTTATAGATGATACAGACCAAGGCGGCACTGATATCACTAACTTCTTACAAACTATTGATGATAGCACCAGTTCTATTAAAGGACACTTCCGTGTAAGCAACAAGTTGGATGCAACCGACTATGCATTGTTTACAATAAGTGCAGCAACCGCAGATACTGGCTACTATGATGTAGCATGTAGTTATGTCAGCGGACCGACAAGTTCATTTACAAATGGTGAAGAATTAATTATTACCTTTGCTCGCACAGGTGACAAGGGTGATACTGGTAACCAAGGCGCAACTGGCACACAGGGTACAACTGGTACACAAGGAGCCACAGGTACACAAGGCACAGATGGCACACAGGGCACAGACGGTACACAAGGCATTACAGGTGCTCAAGGTACAGACGGCACACAAGGTACTGACGGTACACAAGGTACTGACGGCACACAAGGAACTACAGGAGCACAAGGTGCTCAAGGCATCACAGGTACCCAAGGAGCAACTGGAGCGCAAGGTACTCAAGGCATTCAAGGCGTAACTGGTGCTCAAGGCGAAACTGGTACACAGGGCACTGATGGAACACAAGGTACAACAGGTGATCAAGGCACAACAGGTGCTCAAGGTACAGACGGTACACAAGGTACAACTGGCACACAAGGTACTGACGGAACACAAGGCACACAGGGAATTCAGGGTATCACTGGATCACAAGGTACAACAGGTACACCGGGTGACTTGTATGCAACCAGTGCTACTGATAGCATCACAATTGGTACTGGTACAAAGAACTTTACAGTTGACACAGGATTAGCGTATACCACAGCACAAGAAGTTATTGTTGCGCATGATGCTAGCAACACAATGTCTGGTACCATTATATCATACAACAGTGGCACTGGAGCACTCAGTGTAAACGTAACAAGTAGCACCGGTTCAGGAACATACGCTACATGGGATATTAACCTTGCTGGTGCACCAGGACCTGCAGGATCACAAGGAACACAGGGCACTACAGGTCCACAAGGTACGCAAGGTGCAACAGGTACACAGGGTGCAACAGGTGCTCAAGGAACACAAGGTATTCAGGGTGTAACTGGCGCTCAAGGCGAAACAGGAACACAAGGTACAGATGGAACACAAGGTACTGCTGGTGTACTTGGTGGCGACGGCTCACAAGGCACAACAGGTGCTCAAGGTGCGCAAGGAACCCAAGGCACAGATGGCACACAGGGCACAGACGGTACACAAGGTACAACAGGTGCTCAAGGTGCTCAAGGTGCTCAAGGCACCCAAGGTACCCAAGGTACAGATGGTACACAGGGTGCTACTGGTGCACAAGGAACAGATGGCACACAAGGAACAACAGGTACACAAGGTGAAACAGGTGCTCAAGGTACAGATGGTACACAGGGCACAGATGGGACACAAGGCACAACTGGTGCTCAAGGTACTACAGGTGCTCAAGGTACTGACGGTACACAAGGTACTGATGGTACACAAGGTGTTCAAGGCCCGATTGGACCAAGCACACAGATTAATGCCACAGATCAAAATGACAATGTAGACTATGAAATTGTATTTGTAGCAAGTACAGGCACTAACCAAACAGCAAGTGCTAGCACAGGACTTTTCTATAATCCAAGCACAGACACGTTGACGTCTCCAACGGTAGAGACTACAACAATTACAACAGCCAGTGGCAACTTGACAATCAATCCAACTGGCAACGTTGATATGAGTTCAAACTATATCAACAATCTACCGACTCCATTACAAGGTGGAGATGCGGCTACAAAGAACTATGTTGATAACCTGGCTAGTACTGGATTTAATATTCATACCCCTGCTAGAGTCGAATCACCGACTGCACTAACAGCAACTTATGCAGACGGTGGTACTACACACACTGTAACAGACATTACAAACACAGACACACTCACATTCAGTGCAAGTCACGGACTAAGTGTAAATGATGAAATTTACTGGACTGGTGCATTTAACGGCATCAGTGCAAACGAAGCATATTTTGTTGCCAGCGTAGAAAGTGCAACACAGGTAAAATTAAGTGCAACCTATGGTGGTGAAGTATTAACAGGCTTAACCAATGGCACTGGCTTAAGCGAAACTGGTCGTGCAAATCCTGGTGTTGGAGCAACACTCACCAACAGTGGTACACAAGCCGCATTGAGTATAGACGGTGTTACTTTAAGCTCCAGCGACAGGGTGTTAGTTTATCAGCAAAGCAATGCCGCACACAACGGTATCTACACTGTCACAGATGTAGGAAGTGCTAGCACTAACTGGGAATTGACCCGTGCTACTGATGCTGACGAATACATTCCTGCAGACACCGGCGAAGGTATGAGTATTGGTGATTATATATTCATATCTGAAGGTGACACTGGTGCAGGCGAAAGTTATGTACTCAGTTCACCTGCAGGTGAGATAATTATCGGTGTCACTGAACTAACTTATACACAATTTGCTAGCACACAGGTTTACAGTGCAGGTGATGGTTTAGCACTCACAGGTACAACATTCAGTGTGAACGTAGACGATAGCACACTGGAAATCAACGCTGACACACTGCGTATCAAAGCAAGTGCGCCACTTACAACTCCAGACATTGGTGCGGCCACTGGTACAAGTTTAGACGCAACTGGTAACATTGATGGTGGTAACATCAACAGTGACGCACAAGTAGTTGCTGTAGGTAACATCACTGGTGGAAACGTAATTTCTACAGGTACAGTTACCAGTGCAAGTTTAGCAGTCACAGGCCAATATACTTTACCAACAGCAGATAGCACAAACGGTTTTGTTCTTGCTACAAATGGTTCAGGTACTGTTGCTTTCACTGATCCAACCACAGTAAGTGGACTTCAGGGTGCAACTGGTACCCAAGGTACTACAGGAGCGCAAGGAACTACAGGTGCTCAAGGAACTGACGGTACACAAGGCACAACAGGTGCTCAAGGAACAGATGGTACACAAGGCACAACTGGCACACAAGGCACAGATGGAACTCAAGGTGCAACAGGTGCTCAGGGCACAGACGGAACACAAGGCACTGATGGCACACAAGGTACTACAGGAACACAGGGTGCAACTGGCGCACAAGGTGCTCAAGGTACAACTGGTACACAAGGCACAACCGGCGCTCAAGGTACACAAGGAACTCAAGGTGTAACTGGTGCTCAAGGTACCACTGGCACACAAGGCACAACAGGTGCTCAAGGAACACAAGGTATTCAAGGCGTAACTGGCGCCCAAGGTGAAACAGGTACACAAGGTACAGACGGAACACAAGGCACTACAGGCACACAAGGCACAACCGGGGCTCAAGGTGCGCAAGGTACACAAGGTGCTACTGGTGATACTGGTACACAGGGCGCCACTGGAACACAAGGCACTACAGGCACACAAGGCACAACTGGCGCCCAAGGCACTGATGGCACCCAAGGCACTGATGGCACACAAGGTACTACCGGTGCTCAAGGTACTGATGGCACCCAAGGCACTGATGGCACACAAGGTACTACCGGTGCTCAAGGTACTGATGGTACACAAGGCACAGATGGTACACAAGGCACTACAGGTGCTCAAGGTACAGATGGTACACAAGGCACTACAGGTACTCAAGGAACAACTGGCGCCCAAGGGACACAAGGTACTACTGGCACACAAGGCGCAACTGGAGCACAAGGCACCCAAGGTACTACTGGAGCACAAGGCACCCAAGGTACTCAAGGAACAACTGGTACCCAAGGTACACAAGGTATTCAGGGCATTCAAGGTGTTCAGGGAGTACAAGGTACTACTGGTACACAAGGTGCAGAAGGTAACTTTGGTGGTGCCACATTCAACTATGTGTTTGACAGTAGTACAACCAATGCTGACCCAGGCGCAGGCGAATTAAGATTTAACAATGCTACACTAAGTTCAGCAAATGCGATGTACATTGACGACACTGATCAAAGTGGCACTGACATTCAAACATTCTTGCGCACAATTGATGATTCAACCAGTACAATCAAGGGTCACTTCCGTGTTAGTAACAAGTTAGATGCCACTGACTATGCACTGTTTACAATCAGCGCACTCAGTGAACTCACTGGATACTTTAACGTAACCTGTAGTTTTGTAAGTGGTAGTGCAAGTTCGTTTACCAATGGCGAAGACTTAATCATCACATTTGCCAGAACTGGTGACAAGGGTGATACTGGTAGCCAAGGCACAACTGGTACGCAAGGCGCTACAGGCACACAAGGTACTACCGGTACACAAGGCACTACTGGAGCACAAGGTACTACCGGTGCCCAAGGTACACAAGGTGCAACTGGAGCACAAGGTACACAAGGCACAACTGGAACACAAGGCACAACTGGTGCTCAAGGTACTGACGGAACACAGGGTACAACAGGTACACAAGGCACAACAGGTGCTCAAGGTACTGATGGTACACAAGGCACAGATGGTACACAAGGCACTAATGGAACACAAGGCACTGATGGTACACAGGGTACAACAGGTACACAAGGCACAACAGGTACTCAAGGTGCTACAGGTACTCAAGGTACAACAGGTTCTTCAGGTAGCACCGGTAGTCAAGGCACTACTGGTACACAAGGTGCCACTGGCGCAGGCACCCAAGGAACCACGGGTACACAAGGAACTACAGGAACTCAAGGTACAACAGGTACACAAGGTACTACAGGTAGTGCAGGACCAAGTACAACTATTAATGCTACAGATACCAACACAAACGCAAACTTTGAACTAGTGTTTGTAACTGCGTTAGGAAGCAACCAAACAGCAAGTGGTAGTACAAGTTTGTACTATAATCCAAGCAGTGATACATTAGTAGCACCAACAATGCATGCTACCTCATACGTGGAGTCAGGAAGTGGATTCTTTAACGAGGCTACCATGACCGCAGATACCACGTTGGCTAATAATCTAAATGGTTTGATGGTTGGACCGGTGACAATCAACTCTGGTGTCACGCTTACAGTACCTGATAACACAAACTTTAAGGTACTTTAAGATAAATAAACTTAGGAAGGATTAAATCATATGGCATTAACATTAAGTGGAACAGACGGAGTTGATACACCTAGTATCACAAACAGTGGTACTGATGGTGTAGGCAATATTGGCAATTCAACCACAGGATTTAATACCCTATTTGCAAAAGCAACATCAGCACAGTACGCTGACTTAGCGGAAAAATACCTATCTGACTCTGATTATGAGCCAGGCACCGTGGTTAGTTTTGGCGGAAGTGCAGAAGTCACACTATCAACAGTGGATGCAGACCCACGTGTAGCAGGTGTTGTGAGTACTGAACCTGCATTTTTGATGAATACCGGTCTAAAAATGGATGCTGTGAATCTTGCTCTTGCAGGTCGTGTTCCTTGTAAAGTAAGTGGTACAGTACACCCAGGTGATCTCATGGTAAGCAACGGTGATGGAACAGCCCGTGCTGAATCTAATCCACCCACCGGCTCTGTCATTGGCAAAGCACTTCAAAGTTTTTCAGGCGAAACTGGCACAATTGAAGTAGTAGTCGGTCGCTATTAAAGTAAAAATACAGTAGACTATATGTGTCAATAAATATCGGCACACATTATAGATCTACTGTATGGACAATTTTACAAAATACGCTCTCGAACAAGGTGGTGACATTCAACCACTGCTTATACCCGCACATGAACATCAAGGGCTAGGGCTAATGAACCCTAGTATTCTTAATCACAACGGTAAAATCCTGGTTATACTGCGTAGTACAAACTACACTTTTTATCACAGTGAACGCAAACTTTTCCATCACCCGTATGGGCCATTAACTTATTTGCATCCTGAAAATGACATCAATCTTAAGACATGGAACTACTGGCTTGAACTTGATGATAATCTACAGGTCACACGCTATAACAAGATTGATACCAGTAAACTGGATGTCAAACCACTGTGGGAGTTTCATGGCTTAGAAGATGCCCGTCTTGTGCATTGGGATAACAAGTTTTATATTTCTGGTGTACGTCGTGATACCACCGTAAATGGCCAAGGACGCATGGAACTAAGTGAACTTGAGATCACACCCAATACTGTTAAAGAAGTCAACAGGTACAGAATACCGTGCCCACTAGATCCTCCGGGTGAATTTACGCAAGATATCTACTGCGAAAAGAACTGGATGCCGATTGTAAACAAACCTTTCCACTATGTTAAATGGACCAATCCAACAGAGATGGTTAAGGTTGACATGGCAGCCAATAAAACCACCACCATACACCAGGAAGAAACAGCAAAAATGCGTGATTTCCCACGCGGAGGATCGCAGGTTTTGCCCTGGAAAGATGGCTACATTGCAATTACACACGAGGTTGACCTAACCAAGCATGAAACAGGAAGAAAAGATGCAGTGTATACACATAGATTTATTATTTGGGATAAGAACTTTAACGTTGTAAAGTGTAGCGAACAGTTTAGCATTATGAATGGGCTGGTAGAATTCAGCGCCGGCATGTGCGAGTACAAGGATGATACCATGTTGATTACTTTTGGATTCCTTGATAATTCCGCTTTTGTTTTACGATGCAAAAAGCAAACAATAGATAAATTTATTGAAGGTGCAATATGATTCTAGACGCAAAACAAAAAGAAACTTTTGATGGATTGCTCCGTGCGTATATCAACGAACCAAGTGATCCACAGTATAACTTTGCCCTAGGTCTATTCTATTACAGTATTGGACAAACAGCGGCTGCTGTGGGTTTGTTTATACGCACCGCAGAACGTACAGACGACAAAGAACTAATGTACGAGTGCATGATGCTTTGTGCAGATTGTTTTGCACAGCAAGGTACACGTGGAATAAGCGTTAAAGGCATGCTCAAGCATGCGGTTAGCATCAACCCACGTCGGCCTGAAGCATACCTAAAACTTGCTATGGATCAAGAAATGACCGATACAGCAAGCAACTGGTTTGACAGTTATCTAACAAGTAGCCTTGCATTGGAATTTTGTGATTTTGATCTACCGCCATTACAGTATAGCACTACCTATGTCGGACGCTATGCACTATTGTTTCAAAAAGGACACACTGCTTGGTGGTGTGGTATGACAGACGAATGTCGTGATATTATGGTCGACTTAAACGAAAACTATCAAGACCAAATGACACACCAATATAAGGATCTTGTGCATCAGAATTTAATAGCCACCGGAGTAATTGCATCACCAGAAGCACAGGTACCGCAGTCTGATAATCTTACACCTAATTTTGCTGTTTATAATAAAACAAAGCATGCAAATCTTAGACACAAGTTTAAAATGAGCAAAAACATCGAACAAAACTATAGCGAAAGTTATCAGGATATGTTTGTGCTATCTTTGGTTGACGGCAAACGTGAAGGAACTTATCTCGAAATTGGCAGTTGCAGACCGTTCTACGGCAACAATACAGCCTTGCTAGAAAAAGATTATGCTTGGAAAGGTGTCAGCATAGATTACGAAGAACAGTTTGTAAGCATGTTCAAGCAAGAGCGCAAGAATCCATGCTATTGCAAGGATGCAACCACAGTAAACTATGCATCACTGCTAGCGGCACACGATATGCCTGAAGTAATAGATTATCTACAAGTTGACTGTGAACCACCTGGTGTCACATTTGAAGCATTGCTGAACATTCCTTTTGACAAGCATCGCTTTAGGGTAATAACCTATGAGCACGACTACTATGCAGATGAAACAAAAAGTTTCAAGGATAAAAGCCGCAAGTATCTCGAAAGCCTTGGATATGTGCTAGTTG
>Ga0222719_10002752_pt1 | contig 15876 bp, 14 predicted proteins | sample C33_34DmetaG_FD_165039 | JGI IMG/M metagenome (GOLD analysis project Ga0222719, IMG submission 165039) | Estuarine water microbial communities from San Francisco Bay, California, United States - C33_34D | ecosystem: Environmental > Aquatic > Marine > Unclassified | place: USA: California... | reverse complement strand
AACCTTGAACTCACGAATTGTCTTTCATCACAATAACAAGGAACAACGACGGGAACAAATAACAACGACCAACCCCAGTGTCGCTAGACCCATTTACTTCGTCAGCAGTTTTTTTGAACCATCAAAGCGAGGACAAGTCAGTTTAATACCTTGCATTTATTCTACTGTACACCAACACCTACCGACTCTCGTACTCAAATATGTCAGCCGAAACCTCCGTGGAACAACCGCAATCCAACGTTACGGCGCCTCAGCAATCCCAGGGAACTCCCCTTCACGGAAAATGGACCTTGTGGTTCGACAATCCTCGTTTAGCGCCTCCGGGGAGTGATTGGAAAGAGAATCTCAAACAATGCGCGTCGTTTTGTACTATCGAAGACTTTTGGAGATGTTACAACAATCTTAAACCGGCTTCCCACATTAGCGTCAGTTCAAACTATTCCTTATTTCGTTATGGCATTGAACCGAGCTGGGAGGATCCAGCCAATGTCGAGGGAGGAAAATTTGTCCTGACGATGAATAAAAAAGATTCAAAAAACGGAAAATGCGATGAATATTGGCTGTACACTGTTCTGGCCGTCTTGGGAGAGACCATGGACGGAACGGGAGCTCAAGTCAACGGTGCAGTGGTTTCGATTCGAAAAAATCAAGATCGGATTGCACTGTGGTTGCAGAGTAGTGATCGAGATGTTTGTATCAGTGTGGGGGAACGATGGAAGAAGGCACTAGGGTTAGAGAAAATGTCCATTCGCTATCAAACACACAAGGATGCCGCCGCGAGTGGGCGGAGCTTCCGAAATGAAGTGCATTTTGAAGTGTAAGACACGGATGAAGCTGACTTGGGGCTCAACAACATTGGACAGTGATGGCATACCCATTACCGGAAAGGATGCGGTTTTCTCACAATTCACGACATCAAAACGTTCTCCCTTAATAACGCTACTGTATATCATAATTGTTCCTACGTAATAACTTGTCATTATGGTAGAGAGACATCGAATGCTCTTCAATACTGTGGTCGGATAGATGCCATGGATCGAGCTTCCCGGATGCGAGCTTGCTGGGCGGCGTGTCGTCGTGCCATCTCCATGTCCTGTCGTACTCGTCGACATCGTTCCCCAAAATCTGATTGATACAGAGACATGGCATCTGGTAGCCACTTGTCGAAGTTCGATATTCTAGATTCGTGGGAAGGATGGGTAGACAAGAATTCTGGTGGTTCGGAGCGACGTCCATTCTTGCCTTTCTCACCGGAAGGATTACCCTCTTTCATTGCCGCAAAAACACGTTTACAGGCTCGTGGATCGTAGCAAGCCTTGGCCGCCAAGTGTACACCTATTTCATCTGCTTCTGTTTCTTGAATTCGTGAGTGAGGAAGCGTTCGAAACAATGTAGTTGCGGGCAATAGGAGCGTGAACATGAATCCAGAGGGGTCGACCAAGAGAGACAATCGTGCGACAAAATTGATTACGGCGGATCCCGAGATCTTCTCGCCTGCATGGCGTGCCACATTGTGAGCCACTTCATGCCCCAAGACACCAGCCAAGTCATCTTCAGTCTGTACGTAACGGAACAGACCTGTCATAACGAAAACGTGATTTCCCGGCAACACGAACGCATTGGCCATATCCGACCTCACCACAGTGTAGGTGAATGGCCTTGGATGTTTTGCGTCACCCATGTGGTGTAAATTATGTTGCTGACAAAAGTCCAATGCCGCATCAGCAATCCGAGATCCAACCCGGTGGACTGTTTGTGAGGCAGGGTGTGTTGGTGGTAAGATGTCTCTGCGAAAGTGAGCAAGTAACTTTCTATATTCGTCGTCACCCAATTGTCGCTCCATGGCTGGAGACGTCGCGATCCACCGTTTTCTCATTGTCAGCGGAACCTCTTCTACGTACGCAAAGTAACCATAAGATATCATGGCCACCGTTCCACCCGCTGTCAACCAAATGTACGGTGGTAGAGAGGATGTTGGTGGTCTACGACCTCGAGCACCGCTACCCCAAGATCCAGAAGAGGACTTTGGCGCTGACAAGAAGTTAGGCCGAGAACGGCCTTTGCCTCGGTTGCTTGGAAACATGATTGCGTTGAAAGCAGGCTTAATGGGTGTTTGGCTTTTGTAACAGAGGCTATTGGAGGAGACGTGCTGGGCTTTCGTGTTCGCCGTTGTTCATCCTCTTTCGGCAGTTGCCATCATCGTAGCGCGAACTTTCGAAACTTCAGAAACAAAAATGAGGCAAGGCGCGCGTGTAATGTTAAATAAAATTTTCCGTTCATATTGCTTGCCCGTAGTCGGCAGATCAAATCGGCCATGAGCCAGGAGGACCGTTGAACATCATTCAAGCCAACGACGTTATTCTTTCAGACGATCCGAGTATGTTTTACCACACACTTCAAAGAGCAAGTAACCAGGCGAGGCTTTCCTTGGTGATAGCTCTATCGGCTGGAAGTGTCTTGTCATCCCACGTGCTTTCGAATCCGGGGCATCGTCCTGTCTTTGATGGCCCATTTGTGATGAACGAGGCTCCGTCAACAGAGAACGATCCTCAGAACTCACAAAGAAAGAAGAAAAAGAAGTCAAGGGCAAACAAAGCAGAGGATTTGGCCTTTGAACAAAGAGATGCAAAGTTAAAGAGAGATGGTTCGTCTTCGGAGCTTTTTGAAGGCCAATGTTTGAAACGACAGCTTCACGTTCCCAAGGTTCCATACCCAGCGTGGGATTACAACTGGGATGGAAGAATGACGGAGAAAACTTCGTTTGAGCGCTTATCGACAGAACAGGGCCTCCGTGAAAGCCGGAAGGGCGGGACAGTGCGACACCTAATATTGATTCGACACGGTCAGTACGATGAAAGTCACAAGGATGACAGCTTACGAACCTTGACGCCTTTGGGTCGACGACAAGCCGAACAAACTGGAAAACGGTTGGCTATGCTTGCTACCGGAGCAAGTGAAACATTCGACATGGATGACGAAGAGCGCAACTTTCATCGACAAGGCGGAGAAGATGGTCCGTGTCTTATCAAGGCTATTCATGTGAGCAATATGACACGAGCCAAAGAAACAGCGGCGATCATTGCCAAGCAGTTACCCGCGTCGAGCTCCGTGGCTGTCAATGATCCTGATCCTCTCTTGAATGAAGCTTTGCCTAGTCCTATGATACCAGCACGACCGGATGTCCCCGAAGCGGTGAAAGAGGTGGACGAAAACCACGACCGTATTGAACAAGCGTTTCAGAAATATTTCTTTCGTGCGACGCCGAGCGACGATGACGATGACACTATCGATCCTACTGATGGCCAGAGCGATGACGATGTCTCTAATAAAGAACTAAAGACAAAACGAAAACATGAATTTGAAGTGATTGTCGGGCATGGCAACGTCATTCGATACTTCCTTTGCCGCGCACTGCAGCTACCACCGGAGGCTTGGTTGAGAATTGGCACTTTCAATTGTAGCATCACGTATATTGTAATACAACCGAATGGCTATGTGAGTGTTCGGCTTGTTGGAGATACGGGGCACTTGGTTTACGAAGAAACGACTTTTTCCGGATACCACGGATATAACTGGTAATCTGTCTGGAGTGAGATGCTTGTTGAACTGCGACGGAAGTTTTTTCCTGAACAGATTTTTATTGATATGCATATTGTTCTACTTATTGCTTTAGCTAGGTTCTTAAGGACAAGCATTCATCTCTGCTACTTGCCCTTGCGCTACTTGCATAAAAGAGGTAAAGTTGTCCCCCATAACACTTTCCTCACACCACTTTTTGCAATTTCTGGCGATGTTCCATATCCTCTCGTCGTTTGATTTCTTCTGGGTCGTATTTCATGCGAAAGTTATCGGACTTGTTGATTTCCAGTGCCCGTCGAGCTAGATCACGTTCATGCTCCTTTAACTTGCATAACCATTTGTACGCCATTCGTTTGCGTCCCGTGCGTGTCTCCTTCCAACAGCTGTCAAAGTTTCGAGGCGATACAAAGTTTTGCGTGATTCCCACCGTGTCAGTCAGATTCAAGACCGCATGCCACCATCCATGAGGAACAAAAACAGTTTCGCCCTCATTCTGTGTGAACTCGTAACAAGCGAAATCGCGGTATTCCTCATGGTCGGCCCTCTCAGCCGCTCGTTGTTTGATGCGTGGCAAAATGAACATAAAATAGTGAATCGCCTCATCGTCTTCATCTTTCCCGATGAGACCTTTCCCTTTGACGACGCGTTTGGGGACATGAGGCGGGAATAGAACCCATCGCTTTTTGCCTTGAATCAAGGTATTCCAAGCATTTGTTGCAAGTGGGTCCAAGTGGATGCACGTTCCACTCCGCTCTGGCCCCACCAAAAACCAGCGATATGGTGGTCGCCGTGACTCTGAAACGTACCGAAACAAGTCGTTTCGAAAATACTTAGGAACGCGATAATCGTTTAATATGGATTGCGCCGTTTTGTCATCCTCAAAGGAGGAATCGAAAATGTAGAGTGGCGAATCATCCTTGTTGTGGTGCATGTATTGTAGGAAGTATTTCAGCTTGACGGTAATATTATCGCCGTCATCATCCTCTCCACATTTAAATCGCCGATCAAGCAACGCATTGTCGGATCTTTCCAGTGCTTCAAACGTCCATTTGTGCACTGCCGGCCAGTCCTCCTCCAGTGGAATATTTTGAATGACACAAGGTGTCTCGGTCCCTTCGTACTTGTCGAAGAACTCATCGCACGACAAGTGATACGTATCCAATACCACCGGTAAGCTCCGACGACTGTAATTGGTGTGAGGTAAGAAGAATGATTTGAAATGCTCTTCCTCGTTGCAGACGATTCGTTCCACAAAAGCCGGAAATTGTTTGTACAGCTGATCACATTCCCAGTCATCCAGTGAGGGCCGATGCAGCTTCTTCGCCTTGTCCATTTTCTTCTTCCAACCGCCCATGATGATTGTTCGTCTCTAATCGCGTGATAGGTTGTTGTGGTTGCTTTGCTGTGAACCGAAGGTACACACGACTTGGGTCGTTTTGCTAGTTGGTCCCTCCGACGTCTTTTAATCACTCCAATGGACGTCCTCTTCCTCTCTCGTAGAGATATGCTATCACTAAGTGTTCGCAATGATCCGACGTGACCAGGTGATCAAACTCTGGGGTTGTTCAGTCCTTTACCAACAGTCAGCACAATGAGAAGAAAGGGCTGGTTCGCGTTTGCGTTGGGCGTCTCGTGGCGGAGACAGTTCGACGTGTGACTGTGAAAAACCTCGACGAAGGAGCATGCCAGCCTCATTTTTTCGGTCATGGAGTGCTGAGTTACACAAAAAATGATATATTGGTTATTATATGCTTGAATGTAAAAATACATCGTCACGTTCGTGAATGAATATCGTATCTTTCAGGACGACGACGGCGACGACAACCGAAAGCTTTCTCCGACCAGAGGCTATTGCAATAACGACACAGTAGACAAACTATCGGAAGAAGCGATGTATTCAGCACTGGTGAAAGCACTCCGAGAGTCTCTCTTTCGCGAGAAATTTGACGACCCGGACAATGTAGCAAACGATATCGCGTATACGTTCAGCGTGCCTCGATCATTGTGGCCAAGTGCCAATGGAGGCACAGTTGACCATGGAGGCGACTCTCTAACATTCGGAGTCACTCGATTCCAATACATGTTCTGGATACAGTTGGTGAGCATTGTGTTCATGGAGACGATTCTGAATATATCCATTGCTCTAGTTGCGTATCGATTCATTGTGCTGCCAAGGCAGCGACAACGCCAGGCTAGCCAGGGAACCTACAAGCCAAATGGCCTTACTCCCTTGCTATTGGGATATGGTATTCTTTGTCCCATACTAGTAGTGGTACCATTTGTGTTGATTAGGCTGTTTCGATTGTCGAACAGTGCTATGTTAGTGGGAACGACAAGCGCTCCTTGTCTACTCTTCTTTCGGTGTCTCGAAGCAATGTACGACACTGTCCCAAACTACGTGCTACAAACAGGAGAAGAATCTGGACACAAGGCGACGAGAGCAACGACAAAGCATTGCGAGGAGAACCCTCGAAATCAACAGTCCATGTATATTACCTATTGTGCAGCGACTGTGCAATTCGATTTCGATATCTCGAAACAGCAACCAATCCGAATAACGACAAGGTACGCTATACAACAATCACTAAAGTTCGCCCGCCTCTTTCTCGAAGTATCGCTATTCTTCAGTATACTAATACCTTGTGACTACAAGGTCTTTCCAAGTCGCCGCGAGGCGACGGATGTTGCATCCTATTTCTTGGATCTTTTCTACTGGGGGAACTTGCTGAACAACTGGGTTCTCGCTTACTTGACGAGCATATGCTTGGAAGCTGGTTCGGTCGGTGTTGGGCTTGCTACCTCTATTGTCAGTGGCTATGTGACGGTCAACCTTAACAATTGGCCCTTATTGGCGTCATCGAGTCCATCCGACTTCTGGGGAAAGCGATGGAATACTCTCATTTCCAGTGCACTGAAGCGCGGCGTCTTTCGACCCATGCGACAGGGAGGTTTCTCGAGAAGTATTGCTGCCCTCGCAACCTTTGTTGCCAGTGGTGTACTTCACGAATATATTTTGATCGTAATGATGGCAGGATACCCCGGCGGCGTGATCCACGCGAGCCATTCACTTTTTGACTTGTTGGTGGGTAAGCACTTACTTTTCTTTTCATGGAATGGCATTGTGTTGGTCCTAGAGCACTTCTTCTACGACATAAGGCCCATCCAGTGGATCAAAAGGAATATCCCTGCAATTGTGAGGTCGCAGCTCGTAGTGCTGACCGTTCTGCCTGTTGCGCATCTGTTCACTGACGCATACGTCGACAATGGTTTTTATTCGTCTTTTGCCATGGGCTTTCCTAGACTCGTGAGACTAAGGTGAACGGGCGTCTTAGTAGGGCTGAAAATCAAAACAAATCGTAGACTCGAAAAACACTCGTAGACTCTAGAGTACGGGGTTCTTAGCGAGGTACTAATTCTAGAGCTGGCTTTCTTTGAGGCTTGCCAGCACGCCACCAACATTTTGTCGCCATAGTCTAAGACGACCTTGCAGTGCTTTCCATTGGTCCATATCAAACTTTCTCACCACAGATCGTTCGACCATTACCTTGCATTCGAGTTGATCCATCTTTGCTTGCAACAAACCGCTTGATACGGCAGCAATAACCCATGATTCAACTTCACCATCAGATGGTAGTTGCAGAGTTTCGGCAACCACCTTGTAGGGGATCTCTTCGTGTTCAGAGGCCAACGAACACAGACTCAAAATTCTAATGTTGCGTTTACAAGCTTGTACGTCCAGACCCCAAGGAGATAGTACGGCTTCTTCACTCCCCCCGTTCGATTGAACAAAGGCATTGTAGTCGGACAACTTCCCTTCCTGAAATACTCGGAGAAGTCCAAGTAACACGCGGTACTTTGATCCAACTGCCTGGACAGCCGGAAGGGACATCATACTTCGTTGGTGTACAAAGAGAGAAACAGGATCTCGGATAGCCCCAATCACAGCGTCTTTGGCAAGCTCGATAACAATATCATTCGATACATTCTCTTGTGCACCGTATGATTCCACAAAAAGCAATAGGAACCGTTGTCTACGGACGTCTGTTGGGGGTAACACAGAGGCCACGGTTTTATACAAGTCCCGTCGACGACTATCATTCTGTGGAACATTCCATTCATCGAGCATTCCAACCAATCGCGGCTGGTACGCGACCGGGGATCCTCGAGCAACCGTGTCGGATGAGACATACGCCGACAATGAATTTTGTACGGGATCTGACAAAATCCGTCCTAGAGTATCTTCTGGTGCAAGGAGCTCGGCACTGTTCGGGCATGATCCAGCCAGTTCCAACATTTTCTGCAGCAATAACACCTTATCGCCTACATCTGATCGCATATTGTAAAGGACTGAAAGAAGAGAAATTTTTCTTTCTTGCTTGTTTGGGACTTGTTCAGCAGATACAATCACATTGATTACATCATGCAGCGGTGTACCTGCCCGTTCTAGCAGAGCTGCGACGAGGGAAAACGCAGCAGTTGCCTCATCGGCCGATTCAATAGAAAGCAAAGATGCAACGGCTCCGGCGTCTTTCAAGATCGTATTCAACAACGGACCAGCCTCTCCGGCATCGATCGATTTCTGGCAATCGTCTTGGAATGTGGGTGACAATAGATTAGGAGGTGCAGCCCCAGCCAATAAAGCAACTAGACGGACTTCGGCTTCATCGGACACATTCACCAAAGTGGAAGATACCGTCACCATCGCGATTTGGCAGTTCAAACTGTTTCGTCTACTTTGCTATCCAAGGACTCTTACACGAGAAGTCCTTATGCAAATAGGAGTTCAGGCAGCAACCTCTTTAAAAGAAAGAATAGGTTTCAACAAGATAAATACTGGGGACTGCTCGCCATCGTCGCCGCTGTCCTTGGCGCTAAGGCTTCTACACTTGGGCTCCACTCATTCATCTCGCGGCCACATCGTTAAAAAGGTGCACGAGGAGCGGTTCCGAAGCAATTGGTCTGTCCGACACCCGGTCTGAAAGATACTTTTGGATCTCCATCTCTAATACATAAACGGGTCATTCATACCTCATTTTTTGCGCCCTTAACGGACACAATTCAAATTCGCTCGTCACTGCTTCGTTTGTTCAATCGTTTGGGTCTTCTCCCAAGACTCCAAAGAGGTCTTCACTGTAGAGGGTTATTTCATTAGGTTACGATTGTCCAGACATCAAATCAAGCATGGGTTGCTGGAAGGAACCAACTACCAAAGACGCCTATAGGCTGTCAGTCGCAAGTATCATTATCACTATTTCGGCAGCGATTGCAGGGACAGCACTATATGTGGTGAGTGATATCGATTGCTGACGAGTCTTGCGCCTTGAGCAACGGTGCGACGGCTGCTTCTAGTATAGTCATCAGAATACTCAAGTATGTTAATTTCTTTACGTCCTCGTCAGACCACTGGATCTTCTCTTTGTCTGGTTTACGGATTGGAGAACTGGGTCGACTTTTTGAGTAGTGCGGTCGTCCTCTGGCGTTTCTATGCCCCATTCAGTCTCAATGACGAGGTGGAATTAAAACTCACACGAAGAGAAAAGCGTGCGTCTGTGGCCATCTCCATGATTCTCGTACTTTTGGGCCTCGGGGTGATTCTCGCTGCCGCGGCAGATTTGGCACGAGGGCAGGAAACGCCCGAGCAGCAACGTACCGTCATCGCCCTTTCATTCTTTTCTATATTTATTTTTGGGGTCCTCGCGGTGCTCAAGTTCAAGTATTCGGTCAAACTGAGCTCTGCTTCGTTATATAAAGATGGTGTCTGCTCCCTGATTGGGACGATTTTGTCTGTTGGTTTGTTCATTGATACTCTGATCATCCGCTCTGCCCCTGACGCTTGGTGGATCGACCCGGTTGTTGCCATGGGGGCAGGACTGGGTGCGATCATCTTTGGTCTATATGGTATTTTTGTGGCACGTTACCGCGAGAATTTACCTATTTTTAAATGCGGTTGGTGGTTTACAAGTCAGGGCAGTGAGGGAGAAAACAAGGAGCACATGGGGGGTGATGAATCACCACGCGAGAGCAACTCGGGGAGGAATTCATTTGAAATCGACACAAATTTGAATTTGACGGAGGAAGACGAAATTGTCTGAGGCGGTGACCATTGAAGGTTTAAATGGGAAAGTGATGCCGATAAAGTCTGTTGTAAGGCTAGAATGTTACTCAGCTAGTTCTCATAGAGTCTTGTCATAATCGCCATGCCTGCCATGCAGCGTTTTCACGATATCGTCGCCCGGGTGCTGCACTCTGCGTTTCTCGCTCTTGCTTCGAGCGGAAAGCGTTAAACTCGGCATCCCAAAGACACGCAGACTTTACTGTTTCTTTGTCCCACATAGTTCCCAAGCATTCTTGTATCTCCGCGGCGTCGTCTTCGGCCTCTTGCAAGGTGTAAGCAGTCGCGACGAAAGGAATCCTTTTCCTAAGGTCGGCCAAGAATCGTATAGTTGTCTTCCATTCCTTGTAGCCCCATATTCCTGCATTGAAGGCGATGGCAAGGTCTGGTAGTCGATCGGTGGACTCTGCATGGAAATCTTCGTACACGACTGTTGAACAAACGGCTGTCGCTTTCTCAAGTCTTCCGAGCTGATCTTGGAAGTCCAACACCCCCTCGACTTGTCGCGGAACATTAGGACCGACTAGACATAATTGCAGTTGTTTTGGTGCTTCCGAGTAGGCCCCGATCCACCGAATTATCGGATCAAACACTTTCCGGATTCGTTCTGGCGACGCGCATTCAACGTGATCGCATCCGACAACGTCAATTCGAAAACATTCTTGCCCTCGCAGAAGGTCCAGACGACGTAAGGCCTCGGCAATTGTGGCACACCGTGAGAGATTATTGGTGGCATTGACGGCCTTGGGGCTGTTTTTGTGGTACGCAAAAGCGGCTAGAGGCATGGATGGGATGATTGGGTGAACTTGTGGACTTGATGCCAGCTGTTCTTTCTGCATCAACTCCCACTCGGCAAAATTAGTCTTCAGATTTGGATCTCGTAGATTGATTGCCTCAACAGCACGTGTCAAAGCAGTGGTATCGATCTCCGGCAGCGGGCGTGCAGTTTCCTGCATTTCAAACGTCTCGTCGGGGCTTTTGTCAAAGTCTGTGACAAAGAAGTCGGGAAAGTCTTCAGCTGGAAGTCGAATTGGCGGAAGAGGCTCGTCCTCCTCGACTTTGGTCTTGATAGAAGCCTTATCATCGATATTGCCACCGCCCTGTACGGTTAGACGGTATTCGTCTTCAAGAGCCATTAGTGCTTGGTCGGCGACGGCTCGAAAATCATCCACGATTTCAACTTCTTCTGTCTGTGGTCCTGACTCCTTTCTATCATCTATATCGGAGTACTCGTGTTCATCATCTTCTTCTTCTTGTAAAAAGCTCGTAAAGGCACGCAAGTCGGCGAAAAATGCGCCTCCTCCCTCGTGGTCTGGTCCGACGGACAACATAGTTGTCGTGGTGGACGACGGCATCGATTCCAAGGGTGTGTATCCCGACGGAGATGCCCAGATGTCTCCTTCTTGCTCAACTGCGCCATCTCTCCCGTTCACTCCGTCTACCGTGGTTCGACTTCCCTCCGTTGGATCATCCATTGTTCAGGTTCTGGCTTGTCGACGCAAGAACTTCCCGTTGTTGGTTTGTTGTCCATGGTCGTCGTCGTCACGTTTTCGTTACTCGAAGTATCCAGAGCACCAACGTCTGGCCTTAGTACGTCAAAGCGGAGCAGGTAACCCTGTACCCTCTTGCTAGTTGGTTGATGAATCTCGAAACGAAAGTGCAAGTGTTAAATCCCAACTGGACTGCCAAGAGCAAAGTAAGAGGTCTCCTAAACAATGGTATGACACGCGTGGCTTTGCGCTTCAGATGCACGCTGGCATACCATCATTTGCGTGGAGAAATCTATGGAGGGGCGCAGAAAGACTTCGTGGTATTGAGCGCCACAAATGACTGTTACTCGCGTAGTAGAAGACAGTGGAAGTTAGCGACTTTGTTCGACCGAAAGTAAGACCCTGTGCAAAGACATCTTCCACCGCTTGCATTGACGGGTGTATTTTCTATTTCAATTTCAGAGAAAAGGAGTTTGTATCATTGTTTGTGAGTCTATGAGGATATCGGTGTGCTCCTGAGTGTGTAATTATCTGGAGACGAAGATTCGCGGCGAAGAAGAATGGTGCAACCTCCCTCAGAGAACGGAGACGACTGCGGCGACAGTCAACGGACAGCAATGACAACTGCCACGGGAACCTCGGACTTCTTATCAAAGGTATCGGCTTGGTCGCTGTTTCGAGAAGGCCCTCCAGAGGATGCCGGTCGTGTTGGACCGAATGCAACTACTGTTTCAGCGTCGGCGACTCAGTCGGTTGTCAGTGGCGTAACAACGACCACCGCAACGGTAACAGCAACGACCACTGTGGACGCGACTATGCCCCCAACGCCGACGATTGTGGTGGCGCACGCCGAGAAAGGAAAGGGACCCTCACCTCCAGAAGACTTTCACCGAGCCGTTCATCGGATTCGAGTGTCTGCCTTGCAACACAACTTCCATTGCGTTGAATCCGCTGCCAATCGGCAGCGATGTTCCGTTATAGTGGTTGTGAAGGCGGACGGATATGGACATGGGGCCATTGCCACGGCACTGCACTTGGCCGATTTTTGTGGAGCCGACGCTTTTGCCGTGGCAACCCTCGAAGAAGGAATCGCACTGCGGAAGGCTTTCGAAAACAACCCTCCCGGGAGATGGAACAAGACTCTAGCAGCCATGTTTCATACGGCAGATCCCATGTACTCTACCGTGACAGGCGGTGCCTCCACGACCGACGGTACGCATGCGACACAAACTGTTCCGGGTATTACGACCAGTCGGGAATCCTCGGTCGCGTCGTCCATAACTGCCCGAGTCATGCGCCCCTCTCGGATTCGTATCTTGGTTCTGGGACCTCCGGTAGGATTTCCACGTTGCTTTGATGATTACTACCATCATGACATCGAGGTTATGGTGTCCGGTCCGGAGGTTGCTGCTGGATTGATCGAATGGGTAGCTGATGAGAAGGAACGGAAGCGAACTCAGGTAGAGCGGGTCGCAGCGCAGACAAAGGCGGAAGCTTTGGTTGCTGGACCTGTATCTCGGGATAGCTTCGACAAAGATGGAGGAGAGAGGCGAAAGGACAACGCAACAACTGGTGGAGCTTCCAAGGTGCCGGATAATGTGAGCGTGAACGGCAAAAAGGCCGTAAAGCTTGCTCATGCGTCTTCGACGCTGGGTACAGTGCAAGGTCGAGATTTGGCCAACGAAGTGCGAACCATTCTCATGAATCAGAATAAGGCTGTTACTGGTGCGGCGTTAGCTGCGACTCAAGTACCTCCGACTCCTCCCGCAACAGCCTCGGCTGTTTCGAGTGGGAGAAACTCTTGCGCCTCTTCCATTGGTTCAGGATCCGACCAGCCCGTCAGCAAGTCGAGCTCTCCCGCACCTGCTCCTACATCTACACCAAAATCGGCGCAAGTGTTTGGAGGAATCGAAGCTGCCGCCAAAACATCAAGACAAAGAGCAATCGCAGCTGAGAGAGCCAATGAAGTTGTTGTTGAGGATTCTTCGGAGTCGGATTCGACGAGTCGAGGCACAAGTAATCATGGTCCATTGCCCATGAACATGCCGGCACGAAAGCGCTTAAGATGGCATGCTCTTGTAGACAGCGGTATGGGGCGGCTCGGTTTTAGAACAGAAGTGGTGAAACCGGGTGAAGATAGAAAAGACACTGTGGCAATCATGAAAGAGCTGGTTGATACCGAGATTCTGAACGGCGGGCCAATCGAGTTCATGGGTATGTGTACCCACATGGCCGACGCGAACTCCACCTCTACTTATTCCCATGATCAAATCGCCAAGTTCATAAACTTATTGAAGCGAGTCCGGGAGGCAAAGATATTTATCCCAACCGTCAGTACTGACAACTCGGCGGCTTTGCTGACGACAAATCTTACGCATTTCAATCCCAAAGAAATTCTGTCCCAATCTCACGCTGACACGAGGGGTTATGTGAGAACCGGCGGGGCGATCTATGGTCAAAGGCCTGCATTCAAACAGTTGCGAGCTGTGTCCACTCTTCTTGCCTCGGTTCGACACGTAGCGATCCTTAAGAAGGGTGAAACCGTCGGATATGATCGAGCGTACACTGCTCCGTACGATGTTAGAATAGCAACTCTAACTATCGGTTTCGCGGACGGGTACCCAAGAGAATTGGGTAATGGCGTTGGCAAGGTTGCCATCCGTGGATCCGTGTTTTCGACAGCCGGCAACATCTGCATGGATATGATGATGGTCGAACTTGGTCCTGCCAGCGACAAGACTGGCGCCGGTGCGAAAATTGCAGTCCGCGACACCGCTGTGCTTTGGGGGCCACTGGACGAGGAAGAAGACGAGGGTCTTGTTCGACTGAAAGATCTTGCGGAGACGCTAAAAACGACTCAATCGGCCTTGACATGCGGGCTCGATAAGATTCGTGTACGGAGACAGTTCGTATAAATGACATATGGAATGGACAGACTTCTGCCCCCCTGCTACCACTATTTATTTTAACGAGAAGCTATGAACCGCCCATACTTAGTCCGTAGCGAGTTCCCATTGCATAGGTTTCACGTAGTGTGGTCCTTCTTTGACGTACTTCTCGATTTGAGCCACAATGTCGTCGGCCAGTAGACCCTTCGCTGGACTCTCGGCGATAACCTCAACTATTGCATATTTAGCTTCACGTCCCTCCTTAGTTTTCTCAACTTCTCGACTGACAAGGAATTCGTAAAGCCCTGGACTAGATAGGAGAACCTGGCATCCAGTAGGAAGCTTTGCCACCGCCTTTAGGAGAGCGTAAGCCCCAAGCCTAGTCTCTGGCAACGGTGACTTCGCCAGCGACAAAGCCAGACTCGACGGATCATCCTCGTTCACTTGGCCCCATGTTTCAAACAACTTTAGCCCCACAGTATTTGAAGGAGGCGGTGCCGGAATGAAATCTCCTTTAGAGTCAACTTCATCGGAAGGGTCGAGGACCATTGAGACAGAGAAGAGGACAACAGACTTGAGTTTCGGTTGGGCGACAGACAGCGACAGCCAGGCATTCCTCGTGACTGGGTCCGAGAGAACCCTCTCCAACGCGTCCGGTGACGCCGAAGCGAACGAAGATATTGCATCAATGATGGCCATACGATCTACTTCTCCAGAAACATTGAAATTATGCAGGGCTCGATGGAATCCTGAAATCAGTTGATTGCCACCAGAGTCAAAGAGAGAACGGTCGCGGTGGCCTTGTTTGCAGAGAGCGGCGACAACTCGAAGAGCAGTGCCGCCGAGAATTGGATCCGGCAGTCCCTCGCCCTCCATACCCCCAGCCATTTGCAACAGAGGGATTACGATATCATTAGAGAATAGCCAATGTGCTCGTTCATAGTGCATGGGAAGGGTAGTCGCCAATCGTTCAATCAAGTCCAGCGAAGACATTTCCAAGAGAGGGTCGGATTCGTCGGTAAGCATCGTCAAGAGCAAATTTATGTCCCCACAAGATTTGGCCGACTTCATCATGCTATCATCAAGGCATACCACATCCACAATAGCACTGGCGCATCGGACGCAGATGGTACTCATTTCGCTGCGCTTCGTGCTCACAGCGTTCCATGCAGCTCTCCAAGCGACAGAGATGGCCTTGAGGACGGGGTCACCGAAGGCCGATCCTAACTTTCGGCAGCATGCTACAATTGCTTCAGTTGCGTTGGTCGATACTTGGATATCAGAGCCACTCAATTGCGAAACCATCACATCGAGAAGTGAGGGAGACAGTGTCATAGGTTGGTCGGAGTTCCCGAGGCATACTGCTTCGTCTCGGACAGCTTTCGACGCCGGCTTCAAATATAGAGCACCATTCGCAGATACCAAACATCCAAGGATGGAAAGCGCATCATCATTTGAAAATCTAAAGTCTCCCGGATTAGACGACGTTGACTGACCCCCGCGAAAGAGGAATGGCGCCAGCAAATTCATTACATCGGTAGGCGTCGAAGATTCTGAAAGCTTCTTCACGGATCTTTTCAGCGCTTCAGCATCCTGCGCCTGCAGCTGGTCTCTTATCTCGACAAGGATGACCTTTATCGCCTCTGTATCAGTAGGCATAATGCAAAAGAGGTATTAGCAGAGAGCTGAGGAGTTATGGTCCGTACTTTTGCCTTATTGATGAGACGGTTCGGGTTATTTCGAATAGAAAGAGTGAGATACGCGGAGCGTCATCTTTTGTGCAAAGTTCATCGTGCTCCGAAAATCA
>Ga0222719_10002749_pt1 | contig 15885 bp, 22 predicted proteins | sample C33_34DmetaG_FD_165039 | JGI IMG/M metagenome (GOLD analysis project Ga0222719, IMG submission 165039) | Estuarine water microbial communities from San Francisco Bay, California, United States - C33_34D | ecosystem: Environmental > Aquatic > Marine > Unclassified | place: USA: California... | reverse complement strand
TTCTCTTAAGTGTTTTTTGTTTACAAAATGTAATGAAAGGATTAATAAATAACGGGAATACGTGTTATTTCAATACAGCAGTACAATGCCTTTTGTATATCCCAGTTCTTTCAAACTTTTTTTTACGATATCCGTATGATGGAGCGTGTGAATTTACAAAAGTTTATTCTGACTTAGTTGCCATTTACTGGAAAAATGATAAAGCATTGATAAATGTTAAACCTCTTCTTGAATCTTTTCGGAAAAAATTTCCACGATTCAAAACAAATGAACAACACGATGTTCAAGAAGCCGTCTTATGTATCATAGATATCATAGAAATTGCCTGTCCAGACATCAAACATTGGTTTTACGGAAAGAAAATTCAAGAAACTATATGGCCCGATGGAAAGTCTTCGAATGAAGAAGATTTTAGTGTTCATATAATCACATCTTCTGGGAATGACATGGGTGATATGCTCCTCAAGAGCACGGATTGGAACACATTAGAAAACTTTGAAGATACCGATGGTAAGGTACACGCTATCGCAACGACCCGTATGGTATTTTCGAAAATGCCACAAATTCTCATGATTTCTTTCGACGCGAAGAGTAATGTAAAAATTATAGAAAATATCCTCATCGACAAATACGAGTATACCTTAATTTCTAGTGCGGTTCATGTAGGCGACCAAGACGATGGTCACTATGTGGCGTTTGGTAAACGTAAAAATACATGGTTTTTATTAAATGATGAATCTATAACAGAACACACTCTACCCGAAGAAGCTGGGTATTACTTCATGGTTTACAGTCTAAAAACTCCTTCATCTGAATGTTCTCCTTAATGTTAACGATCGTTCGATAAAATGTTCGTCGATTGTTGGGGTATGTTTTATCATACCGCCTCTTCAATGGTTTCCACCACATCGGTTCTTCCCACCCCATGTACATACACTCGACGATCGCACCCTCTTCGAACCATGACTGATCTTCCATCTTACCCGGTGGGATTTCAGATTCGAAAAACAATTTCCCCTTCTCTTGGATATACAACCTCCACGTGGGTGGTCCAGGTTTATATCCAGGCGTTTCCCTCGTGGGTTCACGTTTCATCAAGAAATCAACCGTGTTCTTCATCTGGGGTTTCCACTTGAACATCGTTTCGTGTGTTCCTATACGAATGGGTTCGTCGATCGGTGTAAAAACAAGTCCGTCAACCTCTTGTTTTACTGATGGGAGGTACTCATCCATGAATTGCCTAAAATCTCTCATGTGATGAAACTCTTTCAATTGAAGACGGTATTTATCCATTTTCATGTAAATAACTGGCTGAACGACATTAAATTTGGCATAGCCGAGTCGGTCGAGTAAGTTTGCGTTCCATACAGACTTTCCACACACGAGGACAGCGTCATACACCATGAGTGTATTCTCGTAGAGTTCACCATCCAGGATTGTCCCAGCGTACACGTCTTTTTTGAGGTTGAGAGCCACTTCGAACATGTTGAATGCCCGATTCACGAATAAACACTTCCTCTTTCCTTCAAACATTAGGGCAACCATCATATGTCTTTCACCATCCGTCTTTTCACATACAGTGTAATTTCCTTTTTTCAGGATAGGGAAGTGTTTGTACTCAATCGAGATTGGCTGGGGTCCAGGGAAATAGTCTTTACTACCCCACGTAGTATGGATAAAATTCACGACATATTTGTAAAGTGGGGAGTCCGACTTTATAGACATGTTTTATTGTGTGTCAAAAACTTTAATTTACTTTTACACCCGCGGCGTTTAGAATGTTACTGACACATTCATGTGTATATGTTGCCGTCAACTTAGATGCCGTAAACGCATATGTACGAACACCCCGTTCCGAAAATTGTTCGAACATTTTGGGGTGAATCTTACAGTTTCCAGTCTTCTTATCCTTGATGATCTTTAGTACATTCTTAGTATTCATCATCCACACTCTCGCTTCAGTGCGCAGGACGTTATAGATATTGTCAGAAATCTTCTTACCGACTTCTGTATCAAAGTGAAGGCCCATCTGAGATGTCGGCTCTTTTGATCCTGACCGAATCTTCGTCTTGAACATGTCCCAATCAACCCCCTCCTTCACCCCGGGAAATACAAGACATCCAATAGTATCATGTGGTTCGAAAATCTGATCGAGTGACGCATCATCCATACCAATTCCAAAATCTATGAATACTATGCGGTCATGTGTTTTCATATACTTCTGAATAACTTCCGCCTTTTCGTATGGGTCATCTGTTACATAGCAAACTTCGTTATTAATTTTACGTTGGAGGCATCTCACATTAAGTCGAAGAATAGCATGTAGCGTCTTTACTGAACAGGATTTTGATCGAGTAGTTATAATTGTAACAAGATTCATGTGTAACCATATATTCTAAGCCTTAAGCCTGTCGTTAAGACAGCCACTAAATGGTAAATTCCCAACATGACCTAGGGTCGTATTCACATCTGCGTAAATTTTACCACCCGTTTGTTGCCATCTCCGACAAAAGGCATAATCCTCTGAGAGGTACCTATGATTCTTGGGGTCAATCATACAATCAAAGCAGGCATGGTAGTCATCAAAGTCTCGATTCTGATGGTCGTTCTTACACCATAGTTCCGGAAACTTCTCTTCGAGTGTTTTAAAAACAGATCGTTTAATCATCATGAAACCAGTTGGTCCGTCTAGAATCTCGATAAATCCATTCTGAACGGGGCGGTTGTTCGCTCCGAAATTGATAACGAGACTCGACGAGAGCATGGACATATCACGCTCATCACCATTCTTTACGGCGTCGGCTGCTTGATCCCACATGACAACCTTTTTAGGATAACACGCAACTGATAGATCATGACCAGACTTCACGAGACGGACGACAGCTGCGGGATCGAAGTGAACATCGGCATCTATAAACATAAAATAATCACAATCCGTCTTCTGTATGAAACGACCGACGGATACATTCCGGGCTCGGTGAACGAGTGATTCGTTTTCGGTAGTATCAAGGTACATCTGGATTCCTTCCTTTATGAGGAGAAGTTGAAGTTTGATCATACTAGACATATATTTCTCGAGACATAGACCACCATAACACGGTGTAGATACAAACAACTTCGTCATTTATTACAATTGACCTTTAGCCTCTAAGTGTTTTTTTATAATAGTTTCAATTTTATTCAAGGTCGGTATCGATACCGAACATTTTTCGCACATTTCAGATTTAGATACTTTCCCTTTCATGACCATGTAAATGATGGACGAGGCCACACTATTCGGTGTTTTACTCATGAGTTCGACACAGTCTTCCATATTGTTACACATGTTGATACATTTCAAGCGCTCTTCTCGGGTCACATCAAATGCGTTTAACAATCTGTTCATTACATCGAATGCCTTGGTCACATAATTCTTTTTCGTCACACCCATTATAATCTCTTGAAACATTTGTGTAGTCCTACTAATATCTTTTGATTGAATTCCAAACATATCCGAAATTTCTTTGGTCGTTCTAGACACTTTTGCGAGACGACACGCATACAAAACGCAGTTCGCCTTGATGCCCAACCTCACCGCACCCCGGGTAAGTTTTCCTTCATTGAATTTTCGATACATCATTTTCGCATCTTTCAGTACCGTGTCCGGAAGTGTGTGACACGCTTCATCAATATCCTTGTACGCATGAAACAGTGAACGATCTCTATGATTCATAGACATGTGAAAATTGATTTTAGCCATGCGTTTATTTTCGTAAGTTGAGGATCGTTGTGTAGAAATCACCGTCCCCTTTCCCCAGTTTTGAGAAAAGAGTTCAGGGTTTGCGTTTGGGTTCCCGCATCGAGAGGGATCATTTATCTTTCCATCATCAGAGACGCCACTTGTCCATTCCGCACTCTCATCGATAAAACGATCTTCGACGAGACCACACTCTGAACACGTGGGTAACCCTTCACGGGAATACACCTTTACCCCCGAGCACTCATGACAAAAATTTATATTTACCGGCTTTTCTTCATTTTCACGTGTATTTTGTAATAAACAGTCTATGTCAGACCATATAGCAGCCAGCATCTTGGTAGAAGTACTGACGCTTTTTTTAAGAAATAAATCACGCAGGGTCACTTAGGCGCCTGACACGAGTTTCTATGAGATCAATAGTTTCTTTGAAACTCTTTCCACCTGAAGTTTTTGGCTCCCATTCATTCCATTCTTTATCGATGGCTTCATGCCCCGGGGGTAATGGAATATCTTGTCCCACAATTTCGCTATCAGAGACGACAAACCCCTCGAGGTCAGATTCGTCATCGGCACCTTCGTCGTACAAGTCACTGTCGCTATCTTCGACATCGATTTCACTGTACATGACAAATCTGTTCTCTCCGAGGGATTTCATCTCCAAATCCATAAACGTTGTTCCACTTGGGTAGTGTTCCATCACACTTTCGAATGGTGCGGGTGAATATGTCTCGGTCTCAAGTTCGTATACACATGCACTCTTGTAAAAAAGTTCAGTGGGGTTGAGATATCTCAGGCCGAGGGTGTTACCAGTGTTCATTGCGACAATGCCGTACATTTCGTCTTCTACACCGTCTTCGTTTACTAATACTTTGACTATATCGTCTTGGTTTATTTCTGAGGGCACAATCATGCTTAGAGTTTTCGCTCAAAATAAATTCAGGGATAATATCACAGATGAAAGTTAGTATTTATTCGAAGGAAGGATGTCAGTATTGCGACCACGCAGTCACCCTATGTGAATCGGAGGGTCTCGAATACGAAAAAATCATGGTGGACAAAGAAGAACTCAAGAAAGCTTGTGGTCCAGGGGCGGCAACCTACCCTCAAATAACTATTGATGGACGTCATGTCGGAGACTACTTTGAATTTCAAGAATACATAGAAGATGAATACGAACCAATTCTCGCCCCTACCCTAAACAGATTTACCGTCTTCCCCCTGAAGTACCCCGAACTCTGGGAACTCTATAAGAAGGCTCAAATGTCCAATTGGACTGCCGAGGAGGTAGATTTGTCTAAGGATATGGACGACTGGAAAACACTCAACGATAATGAACAGAAATTCATAAAGTATATCCTGGCGTTTTTTGCCGGATCCGACGGAATTGTTTTTGAAAATATCAACAACAACTTTGCTGATGAGGTACAAATCTCCGAAGCACGGTCGTTCTATGCCTATCAGTCTCATAACGAAATGGTTCATGGTGAGACCTACTCCAAGTTGATTGACAAATACATCAAAGATGGTGCGGAAAAGAAACAACTTTTCGAAGCAATTCAAACTGTACCCTGTATAGAGAAAAAGGCCAATTGGGCACTGAAGTGGTTCGATACCAAGTCCAAGACTTTCGCAGAACGCCTCTTTGCCTTTGCGTGTGTCGAAGGAATCTTCTTTTCTGGAAGTTTTTGTGCCATCTATTGGCTAAAGAAAAGAGGACTCATGCCCGGTCTCTGTTTCAGTAACGAACTCATCTCCCGGGACGAGGGACTTCACCAGGAGTTTGCGGTTGAGTTGTTCAAGTTGCTTCGCAACAAACCGTCGACCGAAGTTATCCACTCGATCGTGAAAGAGGCGGTTGAAATTGAAAAGAACTTTATTCTTGACGCACTCCCATGTAACTTGATCGGTATGAACTCTGAAAAAATGTCTGAATACATCGAGTACGTCTCTGATCGTCTTCTCAAACAGATAGGTCAGCCTCCAATTTGGGGTTCAAAGAACCCTTTTGATTTCATGGAGAACATTAGTCTGGATGGGAAGACCAACTTTTTCGAGAAGCGGGTCGGTGATTATGGGAAAATGGATGATACATCAGATGAGATTGGTTTTGATGAAGATTTTTAAAACTAATTGAACAAGGTACCCGCAGACTCGATACCCTGGGGTTCCAGCTGGAGACCGCTATCACCCGTCATCACCTGAGGTTCCGAGAAGTTGGGTCGGGGAACATCCACGTCGACCATCGCGGGTGGCGCCTCGATGATAGTCCTGGAACCCCTCTTCGCTTCCCTCCTCTTCTTCGCGCACGGCGACTCTTCCTTCTTGATGTTCATCATACCCCATACGACGAACATGAATACGACAGAGTGGATAATGAGACCCAAAGTGGAGGGGCACCCTGTAGGGGTAGCGATCCTAGAACCCAGGAATCGTCTGACGAGACGGAACGTCTCGGGGTTGGCAATCACGAAAAACGTGAGAGCGGAGATGATGGAGATGACAAATTTATCCTGCTGTTTTTTACCGTTACAGCCGCAGCCACAATCTTTAAATAACCCCATATTAAGTAGTTACTATAAATTAACAAAAAAAAACTACTTAAAGTCGAGCCACCTTGTATAGATATAACCAAGTACAATGTCCCTCACTATCCAACGCTCCTCCGACTTCTCCCCTGCCTCTGTGCAGTTTTCGAAACTTCGTAAGAACAAGAATGGCGGCAAGGCTGTCTATCTCAACGCTGGTGACAACAAAAAACTTTACATTCAGTTCCCCTTCATGCGCTCGCCTTATGGTCTCAGCGCCTTTACCGATGAGGGTACTGGACGCACTTCCTACTCTCTCGATCTTTCTTTTGACCCAGACAACACCGAAGCGATGGAGCTCCATGACAAGCTCAAGGAACTCGATGACATCATCGTGAACACTGTCGCCGCCAACTCCAAGGAGTGGCTCGGTAAGGACTTCAATGTCGCTGTACTCAAGGAGGCGCTCTACAAGCCCATGGTTCGTCCTGGTAAGGAACAGTACCCTGCCACCATCAAGCTCAAGATCCTCACCAAGCCCGATGGTACATTCGTCCCCGAGGCGTACTCGATGCAGAAGCAGCCTGTCTCCCTCGATACAGTCGAGAAGGGGCAGAAGTGTATGGCCATCGTTGACCTCAACCAGATCTGGTTCATCGATAACAAGTTCGGTGTGACGATCCGCCTTCAGCAGACTCTTCTCGAGCAGTCTGCCAAGCTTCCCTCTTTTGCCTTCCAGGGGGTAGACCTCCCCGAGGATGATGTCGATGTCGAAGAGGAGGATGAGATTGAGGAGGAAGTTGATGATCAGTAAGTTCCGATTCCCAAGTCTAAAAGACTTGATTTATTTTCCCTATTCGTAAGATGAAACAATCTTCTTACGAATAGTATAATGAGTAATTTAAATCTCGATGGTCATGTAAAAATTGACGTATTCAAGTGTGATACGTGTATCCCGAGAACCATAACAAAAGATGTTTCGATGAACTTGAAGCACGAAGATGCTAAATATATAGATTTTGGTCCCGGGATTGTTGGATGGTTTGAAAATGGACCATGTGACCTCGATGACATGTGCGCGAGTCGGGACATGCGGACATTTAACAAAGGGTGTAGTGCGTGTTACTCAGTTATTCATGAAGGTGAATGTTTGAATATTCATAGAAGTCAAAAACTCAATCGGGAGACTATCAGGTGGGTGAGATCAAACATTAAACTCGTCGTGAAACATTACATGCGTCTCAAAAAATACGGTACAATCACAGAGGATCAATACTGGGAGTATATAGGAAAACTCCAAAAATATGTATTGTAATAGTAATATGAACGCTCAGGTCAGGAAACTCCTCAGGGGTGAGAAGGCTTGTACCCCCGCGTCACATCTCTGGTTGAAAAAGAAGAATGGAACCATGACCAAAGGTGCTGTGAAAATCGGTGAAGGTCAGTACGGTAAAGTGTACCGTGGATGTATCGATGATGGGTGTGAGAAGTATATCGTCTACAAAGAAATCAGAACACCTTCTCTGAGTGAAAAGACCAACAATCTTCCGTTGGCGGGATTTAAAAAAGCCCTCGAGGAAATGAATCCAAAGATGGAATTTACTATCGCGAAAAAATTGGAAGGTTTTGGGGTTCCCAAAATGTACCTCTACAAGACATGTGACAAGAAGGATATTCTCTATTCCGAATACGTGAAAGGTAAGGAGTTGGCTGATTGGATGGTTATGGGACCCACTCTACCTGCTATAAAATCCGTTATGTTACAAGTCATCTATAATCTTTACCGTATCCAAAAGAAGTATCCGGGATTCCGTCATCATGACCTTCACGCGAGGAACATATTGGTGCGTCCAGTTCCCGTGAAAGACATAAAAATTAACTTGAATGCTAAGACGTATACGATTTCTAATGCGGGTTTTGAAGCTGTCATTATTGATTTTGGATTTGCCGTGTTCCCACGAATTAAGAATCCTCTCATCAATGCGAACAATTACAAGAACATCGGCATCTCGAGAAAGTCGGACAAACACTATGATTTACATTATTTCTTGAACTCCATACACAGCATATTTAGCAAACCACGGACACGTAATGAACGCGTGGTGAAAACGTTCATCGAAAACCTGTTGCCGAAAGACTATCTCATGAGTAGGTCGAATGTTGTCAAGAACTACCGACTGAGAGGAAATAAGTCTGTTGAGCTTAGCTTTGAGGATGTTCTCTCCAAACCCTTCTTCAGTGGTGAGAAGGTGTCAGTTCCTTTACCCAAGCCCCAAAAACCCGTGGTCGTCGTTGTACCACCTACAAAGACGTACCAATCTCCCGTAAACAAAGAGGCTGCTAAAGGGAGGGCAGTAGCTATTCTAAAAGCGGGTAAAATGAAACCCAAAAAACGCCCTGGCATCGTCAGAGTACGACCTTAAAAACCCTCTTCATACCCTCGTCAACCTGGGAGAGTACCTTAAACTTTGGAGTCTTGACGAGTTTCTCACCATTCTTGGTGACGAATGATTTCATCCGTTCAACTTCACCACGGGGCATTTTCCTGGTGTATTTGAGTGTGACGTTCTTATTTCCGATAGTGAATACAGTCGATGACATTTTAATATTTACTTACAATAAAATGTTATTGATTGTACTACTCATCATCGCAAGCATATACATTCTTTGTCAGACGGGTGAAAAAAAGGTTTTCACACACACTCAAACAGGGGTTAAAAAATGGACTGTTTACGGGACCATGACGTGTAAATGGACTCGTAAGCAGCTGGAATATTTAAACAATACGAAGAGGTATTACGTCTTTATCAATTGTAATGAAGAATCGTGTGACAATATCACTGGATTTCCTTATATCATTCATCCCGACGGTGAGATAAGTATCGGATACACTGAATTTTAAAGACCTCGTACTACGCTGAGAGCGATAGAGAGGATGAAAGCGTCGGAGAGAGTGTTAATGGGTTTGAGAACAGTTATATGCTTCACGAGGGATCGATTCCAGAGAATGCGGATCAGGAAAGTGGTAATTAAAAGAGCTAGTGTGTAAAGTAGCAACTCCCTAATCATATCCGTGCGATTTTCAGACTTGGCAATATCCCTAATCATTTATTACATACACACATTTTTTTCTATTTGAATAATAAGATGAAGGGCTTACCCCTGAGTGGTTCCGAACCAAAATTTACAGATCGGAGATGGTCTACTGGGAAAGGTATCGGTAGTAATAATTGTTACGCCTACGCCGTGGGTGACTACGAAGCGTATAGGTGGCAGAAATCTATTCCAGGGGATCGATCAGGGCTTTCTAATGTGAATCATAATTACACATCGTGTAAGGGCTTAGCGGACCGCGTTGTTTCTGATAACCCAAAAAAGGTCTATAAAGCCCGTGCGAACGAAAAGTGTAAAAAGGGGTATTACAAAGTTATGATGTTTGTATCACCTGGAAGACCTACAAATTATATTCGTCAGGGAGATTTCCATTTCTATAAGCAACATGGTGTCATCGAATATAAAATCAAAGAGGGTGATACTGTTCGCTCAGTAGCGGAGTTCTTCCGAGTTCCCATCTCCCGAATAAAAAGAGCGGGAAGTTTCAAGGTTGGGAAGCGTATCATATTCAAAGCAAATGTATTCAGTCATAAACGTGGTTGGGCTACGGGTCCTCTCCTGACGGACGCCCGTGGTAAAATGATCAAGGATCCACGTGAAAGTTCGAGGGATTACTCTTCTCTGAATTACAGTCTGTACTGTGGATCATTCTGTGTCAAAAATAGAGGAATCAAAGTCGGCAAGACCCACCCCAAAGTCGGCAAGAATACTCTCTAGGTCGGGTTGGTTTTCCACGTCAAAATTAATATTGAACATGTCCAATACATCGAATAAGGAATCTTCGTTCAATGACACAGAGTTTGCAGCTGCTGTGTGATTGTTTTGAATCGTGACTACGATACTAAATTGAGAACCGTCAAATACTTTTCTACAAGTGGGACACGTGTTCTTACCTCGATCTTTCCACATCTGTAGACAGTGTGAATGAAATATATGCCCACATCGAATCGGCGGATTTGTTCTCGTCGATTTGACTTCACTGAGGCATATAGAGCATGTGGACATTCTACAGTAGGGTATATAAAGTAAATTTCAGGATTTAGCTCAATAAATTTTGGATGTATCTAAGAGTGGTTTATTACAGTCTACGCAAGGGCCCACACCCTGGTTATCTACCTGCACCTTGTTGAAGAGTTCGGGACCGGACTTCTGGAGAAGCTGGCGGTAAGAATAGTTATCCTCAAAAGTAATATTGTTCTGCTTCATGACATAGTTGTTGAACAACTGGGCTGAAGAGTTCACTGTAAAGCATCGACCATCGGCCATTCCAAGTCGCTGAGACATATTGTACTATAAATCTAGAAATTAATTTGTCGGTTGTTAATTGTGTGAACCCATGATTTGAATCCCTTTTTCTTTAGAAGTTCCACGAAAGGATCACATTTGTATCCGAGATAAATATCAAATACATCCGTTTCCTGTGTTCGGGATACACGGATTGTTGGATTTTCATTGATGTGTTGGTTAATAATGTTATATGCGAATGCGATTTCTTTCAGGGTTTCTGCGCCAGTGATGATAATTTTACCGGTACTGAAGATACTACAAGTAATCTCCTTCATATCATTTGCGGGCTTAAACTTGATCTTGACAGCGGAGTAACGATCTGGTTCAAAAGATACTTTGAAGATGTCATCATATTCTTCGAACCAGTTCGAAACTGCGTGAAGATTGATGTTGTAGTTTAAACTGAAATTCGAGTTTATCATCACTATGCGAAACGACTCTTCTGGGACATCGTGATCGATATCGAGAAACGTCTTGAAAATATACGTAAGCTGGGTGATGACTCGTTTACAGTCAAAGAGATCGCAGCATCCGGCAACCTGAATGCTTCCATTGGGAAACACCTTTACAGACTTGGTACTGTAACTGTCATGATAGGTCAGTGTCACTTGATTGTAAAATGTAGTGGGTTTCAATTTCCAATTAAACCCTCCCTCATTACCAGAACCTGTTCGTTTCATCGTGTAAGAACCAATAGTCTCGAAAATGCTTCGAAGTTTCTTGATATCAATATGCTGAACAAAACTCGACACCATCGTTATCGTGGTAATTTTAATCCATGAAGGTCGTAACTCATCAGATAAGGATTTACGAAATTCATCCAGTGTCAGGAGATATGAGAAACTGTTGTTGGCGATCGAAGAATACATTTCGATTTTGGATCATGGTTTTATACCATGGAAATACCCAACTTAGGTGTTTAAAGAATACATTTGCTTTATTTTCACATGACTTGCTTCCTCAAAAGTGCGACATCCGTGTATGACGTTGATTCTAAGGTCAATTATATAGAAATTATCTATGAACGACCCAATACAAATGATACATACGTTGATTACATTTCCACCCAGCCTAATGGAGATTGGACCACGATAAAGTCTAATGATAGGAACATTTCATACGTAAAGTTTCTAGATACGATGGTCAAGAGAACCATTGAAGTTCAACATAAAATTGCCGAACTTACCCTCGACAAGGTTTTGGCACTAGAATACGATTACGTTCGTCTCACACATGCGAGTAAAATTTTGGATCCAACATTCCAACCACCGATTATCAATATGAACAGTGCTTGGCAAGTGGCGTTTATGAAGAAGTTTTGTAAAAAATACCTTCGTGAAGTGATTCAGGAATGTAATAACCCAAGTCGTCTAAAGTATTTCATCGACGTCCTGAATAAAATAGAATCAGAAGCGTGACGAGTGCGCATAGAAAGAAGCCAAAATAAGGTACTCGCACTTCTCGTACGATCGTCTTCTTAGGAGCACATGTAAAACCGGTATCTATATTCCGTTTCGGATGTATAATAATATCACGAGTCACTGGCTTTATTTGGTCTCCACATAACCCGAAATCACAAAACACACTACGTTCATCTACTGACACGGGCACACTCGCAGTAGTTGCTAGTTCTGAAAAATTTTCAAATTCGTTCATCTGTCGCACACCCCCTGGAAGGGAGAAATCATGCGTGACAAATGGGTTGACATCATTGATCGCATCTTCGTCGTTGAGCATATACGAACTCATACTTACCATTACTTCAGATTATATTTTTTGTCCATCATCTTAGTTTTGTGTTCGCACCACATTTTATCCAAATCCACGTTTAACATGTGTGCTAGCTGAAAGAGATAACTAAATACATCACCCATTTCCATCATAATATCAGTGCCTCGATCCTTTTTGAGATTTGTTTTTTTAAAAGTCTTTTTATGTTGGCGAATAGCGGATGCCAACTCACCGAACTCCTCCGTCAATAGAAGCCATACTGTATCTATCGGAGCCCTGTCCCACCCCTTTGATTTACATACCTTTTCTGTTTCAAATTTGTAGTAGTTAAGATTCATACTTATTCTACCAACAGCACATAACTTTAAACTACTTGATGCCGATTTTAGTATTCGAGTCCATTTTATTTCCGGTAGTGCTTGTATTAACCGGTCGGTCTAACAGATTTCGGGTTGTGTCAATTTCATTGATGTACGTAATGTATTGGGATACACCAGTTTGAATCTGACCAACCGCAGTTTCGATAACACGTGTGTTCATGGTCTTCACCTGCTCGTTGACGTTCACGTTGTGGTCACCGGCGTTGTTGATGAATACGACTCGCATGAGACTATATAAATCATCGGGGTTTTGGTAATCAATAGATATACCACTCTTATTTTTGAAGGCCTGACGAATACCACGCTGAAGCAAATCGATGTTGAACTCAGAGAAGAAAAGCGAGTTCAATGGAGTCTTGGTTTGTTTGATAGAATTGAGATGGAGATTGTCACCCATTTAATATACTCACGGAAAAAAATTATATGTAAATAGTAAATGTTGTCCATGTCGGATTTTGACCAGGCGTATGCTCAACATCCCACGCTAAAAAAAGAGGCTAAGATTGTCTGTAAACCCCCAGTATGCTTTGTTGGTTCATACGCCCCAGTAGCTAAGGCGGGTGAGGAGGGTCCCTTTTTCGTAAATACATATCTTCTTCAGCCTAACCGCAAAATGGAAGTGGCGGGAAGCGTCGCTGTTCGGAGTAAAGATCTTGAATGTAAGAAATAAGTTAAAAAATAAACTAGAATTTTAGATATATGAGGGTCATTAAACGCTCAGGTCGTATTGAGGATATGAAATTTGATAACGTCACCAATAGGATCAAGAACTTAACGTATGATCTATCAGAAAATTGCGACTCATCCAAGGTTGCGCAACAGGTATTTTCATCGATGTACGATAACATCACCACCCAGGAAATCGATACACTTTCAGCCGAAATTTGTGTCGGGATGATCACATCCGACCCGGATTATGAAACGCTCGCTACCCGTATCGTAGCGAGCAACATTCAAAAAGTGTGCCCCAATAACTTCCATCTCGCCATGAGAAAACTTCATAAGGCTGGTGTCATTACAGACGAAGTCGTCGAAGTTGCGCAGAAGGTGAAGGAATATATCAAAAATGACCGTGATTTTAAATTTGGGTACTTTGGTCTAAAAACTTTAGAAAAGAGTTATCTTCAGAAGGTTGATGGAAAACTGATCGAAACACCGCAGTACCTCTTCATGCGAGTGGCCATCGGTATCCACGGAAAGGATATACCATCTGTTCTCGAAACGTACGATAACATGTCCCAGGGTTTCTTCATTCATGCCACCCCGACATTATTCAACGCTGGAACTCCTCGACCCCAGATGTCCTCATGCTTTCTCATCGCAAACAAAGAGGATTCCATTGACGGTATTTACGGAACCTTGACGGAGTGTGCTCAAATCAGTAAGTGGGCAGGTGGTATCGGTATGCACATTCATGATATTCGCGCTAATAAGTCTCGTATTCGGGGCACTAACGGTCAATCCGATGGGATCATCCCAATGCTCAGGGTCTTCAATGCCACGGCACGATACGTGAATCAGGCGGGGCGTCGTAAGGGATCTATCGCCGTGTACATCGAGCCGTGGCACGCCGATATCATGGAGTTTTTGGAATTGCGTCTCAACCAGGGGGACGAAGAGGCGCGGTGCCGTGACCTCTTCTCGGCTATGTGGATCCCCGACCTCTTCATGAAGAGGGTCGAGTCTGGCGGGAACTGGTCATTGTTCTGCCCCGACACGGCGAAGGGTCTTTCTGACTGCTACGGCGAAGAGTTTGAAGCCCTCTACACCAAGTACGAAGAGGAGGGCCTCGCCACGTCGACTGTTCCCGCAGCGGATGTGTGGAAAGCGATTCTCAAGTCTCAAACCGAGACTGGTACGCCATACATGCTCTACAAGGATGCCTGTAACGCAAAGAGTAACCAGAAGAACCTCGGGGTCATTAAGAGTTCAAATCTTTGTACAGAAATCATAGAGTACACCAATAAGGATGAAACTTCTGTATGCAACCTGGCATCCATCGCCCTTCCCAAGTATGTTGACATGGAAACAAAGACGTTCGATTACGACAAGCTTCATGAAATTACAAAAATTGTCACGAAGAATCTCAATCGGGTTATAGATCGTAACTTCTACCCCGTGGAAACGGCGAGACGTTCCAATATGAAGCATCGCCCTATTGGTCTCGGTGTTCAGGGTCTCGCTGACGTGTTCATTCTCTGCGGACTACCATTTGACAGTGAAGAATCTCGACTCATGAATGCGCACATTTTCGAGACTATGTACCATGCCGCATTAGAGGCTTCATCTGAGCTGGCCGAGGTTGAGGGTTCCTATGAAAGCTTTAGGGATTCGCCAGCCTCTAAGGGTATCCTCCAACCCGATATGTGGGAAGGGGAGACAAAGTTCAGTGGTCGTTACGACTGGGACGCTATGCGTGAGCGGGTTAAGAACAAGGGACTCCGGAACAGTCTCCTCATGGCACCCATGCCCACAGCATCCACCGCCCAAATTTTGGGAAATAACGAATGTTTCGAGCCATACACGACCAACATCTACCTCCGACGCACACTCGCTGGTGAGTTCGTTGTCGTCAACAAGCATCTCGTCGAGGACCTCAAGAAGGTTGGTCTCTGGTCCAAGGAGATGAAGGATCTCATGGTCAAGGCGGGTGGATCTATTCAAAACATCGTGGACATCCCGGAAAATATTAAGAAACTCTACAGGACTGTGTGGGAAATCAGTCAGAAGTGTATCATCGACATGGCGGCGGACCGTGGTCGGTTCATCGATCAGTCCCAGTCTATGAACCTATTCATGGAGAGTCCCACCATGTCCAAATTGTCCTCGATGCATATGTACGCGTGGAAGGCGGGTCTCAAGACTGGTATGTACTACCTGCGCTCCAAGGCGAAGGCTCGACCAATCCAGTTTAGTCTTGAACCCGATTGTGTGGCCTGTTCAGCTTAAAGTTTAGACACATGAAATAAATAGAAGAACCTATGGACAAAGTTATCAACAACCTTGAAATCGCAGAATATAACAATAAGAAGATTGTTCTCTCAACAAAACAGGGAACACCCATGCGTATTCAGTTTCCGAGGTTGTACATGCCATTTGGTGTTTCGGG
>Ga0222719_10002748_pt1 | contig 15888 bp, 15 predicted proteins | sample C33_34DmetaG_FD_165039 | JGI IMG/M metagenome (GOLD analysis project Ga0222719, IMG submission 165039) | Estuarine water microbial communities from San Francisco Bay, California, United States - C33_34D | ecosystem: Environmental > Aquatic > Marine > Unclassified | place: USA: California... | reverse complement strand
CAAAACTTTCAACTTCGAAAATAGTTGCTCCAAATAATTTAACAGTAAATTTTAATTGATTTGTGACAGTTGTATTTTCTTCGTCTTTTTTAAAGAAATAGTAATTATAACCAATAACTTCACCATTTCTTAAAATTTCCATCTCTATTTTATTAAATTTGTTATAGTGAGCCATATGGGCGCTAGTATTGAATGAATAAGTTAATAGAAAAATGAAGAATAAAAATTTTTTCATAAAATTCCTACTTTAATAGACTTTGAGTTTAAAAGAAGTAATTTATTAAATAATGTTTTTAAAAATCAAAAATATTCCAAACGTATCTTGGAGTTCAGATAAACCACTTAATTTAAAACCAAAGATATCTACGTTTTTTTTTCTTTGTTTTGGGTTAACATTGTTTGGTTTGGGTGAGGGTTTATTAATTGTCTCTGCTTCAGGTGCATCTCCATGGAGTGTATTGGCTCAGGGAATTTCTTCAAAATCAGGTTTTTCAGTTGGACTCATTACATTTATAATTAGTGTATCAGTTTTAATTTTTTGGATACCCTTAAATCAAAAACCAGGAATTGGAACAATTCTTAATGCCTTAATTGTTGCTTTGATGATTGATATTTGTATTAAATATTTTCCATCCCCAGAAAATTTTATTTCACAAACTTTATTAGGAGCTATAGCCGTTTTATTGACTGGTTTAGGAGGAGGTATTTATTTAATTGCAAATTTAGGAGCAGGACCCAGAGATGGATTAATGGTAGGATTGCAAATAAAAACAAATCTTCCAATCGCAGCTGTCAGAGCTACTCTTGAAATAACTGTAGTTTGTGTAGGATGGTATCTTGGTGGAACAGTTGGGATTGGAACTTTATTGTTTGCTTTTGGAATTGGACCTTGTGTAGCGCTTGGATTATTTTTAGTTAATAGATTATTTAATTAATTAGGCTGCAGCGCCAGATTTTTCACTTTTTTTTCTATCATGAGGATTAAGAATAGCTTTTCTTAATCTAAGTGACTTAGGGGTAATTTCCAAAGCTTCATCAGTATTTAACATACTTAATTGTTCAGCAATTGACATTTGTCTTACTGGGGTAAGCACAACATTTTCGTCTGTTCCTTGAGTTCTCATATTTGTTAATTGTTTACCTTTCATAACATTTATTATCATATCACCAGGTTTTGGAGTTAAACCAACAATCATTCCTTCGTATACTGGATCATTATGAGTTACAAACATTTCTCCTCTTGCTTGAAGATTAAATATTGCAAATGCCACCGCTTTTCCTGTCGACATTGAAATTAGTGCTCCATTTTTTCTTCCATCCATTTCACCTTCAAACTTTCCATATCCATGAAAAATTCTATTAATTACACCAGTACCCTTTGTTAAAGTCAAAAATCTACTTGTGTATCCCATTAAACCTCTCGTTGGTGCGTGGAAAACTAATCTTTTCTTATCTTTGCCGGTATCTTTTAAATCTAAAAGTTTACCTTTTCTTCTATTCATTGAGTCAATTATTTTTGAAGAAAATTCTTCATCTAAATCAACAGTTATTTCTTCAATAGGTTCTAGTTTATTTCCTGCCTCATCTTTTTGAAATAATACTTTTGGAGGACTGACGGTCATTTCAAAACCTTCACGCCTCATTTGTGTAAGTAAAATTTCAAGCATTAATTCTCCTCGACCACTAATCACAAAAGAATCTACGTTTGCGTTTTGAGAAAAATTAATACCAACATTATTTTGAGCTTCGGATAGCAATCTATCTCTAATTTGAGTGCTTGTTAATTTTTTCCCCTCAGTTCCTGCTAGAGGTGAACTGTTTACACTTATTGTAATAGACATAGTAGGAGGATCTATGGGTGTTGCTGGAATTGGCTCATTTAATTCAGGATCACAAATAGTGTCAGCAACATTAGCTTTTTCTAACCCTGCAATCACAACGATATCTCCTGCTTCACCTATTTCGATTGGAACTTTTTTTGTTCCCTCATATCTGAAAATTTTCGTTAATTTACCTTCGTCTACTTTTTCACCATTAAGATTTATTGCTTTAATAGGTTGATTGGCTTTTGCAGTTCCTTGAGAAATTCTACCAACCAAACTTCTTCCTAAGAAACTATCTGCATATAAAAGTGTAGATAGCATAGCAAAAGGTTTTGTTTTATCTAATTCAGCTGGTTTAACATGTTTAATTATTAAATCCAAAAGTGGGTGAAGATTTTCTCTAGGACCATCAACTTCTTTGCTTGCCCAGCCTGATCTTCCACTTGCATATAAAACTGGGAAATCTAATTGTTCTTCATTTGCATCTAAGCTTACAAATAAATCAAAAGTTTCATCTAATACTTCATTAGCTCTTTGATCTGCTTTATCTAGTTTATTAATTACTACGATTGGTTTTAAACCTTGTTTAAGTGCTTTGGCTAATACAAATTTTGTCTGAGGCATCACACCTTCTGCAGAGTCAATTAGAAGTAATGCGCCATCTGCCATACTTAATACACGCTCCACTTCTGCAGCAAAATCTCTGTGACCAGGTGTATCTATAATATTTACTCTTGAGTCTTGCCAATTTATTGATGCGGGTTTAGCTAAAATAGTAATTCCTCTTTCTTTTTCTAGCTCACCAGAATCCATTAATCTTTCATCAACAACTTCATTATCTCTAAATGAACCACTTTGTTTCATAAGATTGTCGATCATAGTTGTTTTGCCATGGTCAACGTGTGCAATGATAGTGATGTTTCTGATGTTATTGCTCATAAATTGTGGCTCTTATACATTAATTCTTTGATTTGAAAACTTAAAAAAAGTCAGTAATTACTTGGCAAATAGACTTTAATGAAGAATTCATTTCTTGTGATTGTTTTAAAAACATATAGATATCCCAATAAAATTAGAAGGAACATAGAATCAAGATCAAAACTTCTAAATCATTAAATGGAAAATTTTAAATTACTTAAAATAGAAGATTCGTTAAAAAATTCATTACAGAAAATGAATTTTACAAAGCCTACACCTATTCAAGGAATGGCAATACCAGCTGCCTTAGAAGGAAAAGATATTTTGGGAACAGCGCAAACAGGAACGGGGAAAACTTTAGCCTTCAGCATTCCATTAATTAATAAGTTGATTTTAGATAAAAATGCTTTTGCACTAGTTATGTGTCCTACAAGAGAACTAGCTACTCAAGTAATGGAGGCAATTAAAAGTATTATAAGTGATAAAATAAATATTAAATCAGCTTTGCTTATAGGTGGAGAGTCGATGCAAAAACAGCTTAGACAATTAGGTAATAGATCTAGAATAATAGTTGGAACTCCAGGAAGAATTAATGACCATCTAAAAAGAAAAAGCTTAAATTTATCAGCCACAAAGTATTTGGTTTTAGATGAAACTGATAGAATGTTAGACATGGGTTTTACCCCTCAAATTGAAATGATTTTAAAATTTGTTCCAAAAGATCATCAAACGTTATTATTTTCAGCAACTTTACCTCAAAATATTTTAAAAATTTCAGATAGATATTTAAATAAACCTGAAAGAATTTCCACAGGAGCTACATCTGTACCAATTGCAAAGATTAAACAAGAAACTCTTCAAGTTTTTAAAGAAAATAAATATGATGAATTAATTGATCAATTTTTAGCCAGAAAAGGTTCTATTCTAGTTTTTGTTAAGACTAAAAGGGGTGCCGATAAGATGGTTAAAAAACTTAAAGAAGAAGGGCATTCAGCTGATGCTATTCATGGAGACCTTCGTCAAAGCAAAAGAGATCGTGTTATTAATTCTTTTAGAAAAGGATTAAAGAGAATTTTAATTGCAACAGATGTTGCTGCTAGAGGGCTGGATATTCCTCTAATTCAACATGTAATTAATTATGATCTACCTCAAGTTCCAGAGGATTATGTTCATAGAATTGGAAGGACGGCTAGAGCAGGATCTGAAGGTTCTGCCTTAACTTTTTTAACACCCGATGATAGATCGATGTGGAATTCTATAAATAAGTTGATTGATCCAAATTTTAAGCCAGCACCTAGCGGCTTAAGAAGAGATTCGAAAAACAAAAGAAGAGGTAAGGGACCGAATAATAAAAAAAGAAAAGCTAGAGATGAAAAAAGATCTTTTGGAAAAGGCAGACAAGATCGATCTTTAAGTTTTAGAGACAAGCATGAGTCCTTTAAAAAAAATAAATCAGACAAAACCTCAAGAGATGGAGAGAAAAAAAGTTTTGGTTTTAAAGGAAAATCAAGTTTTAGAGATAGACCCTCAAGAGATGGAGAGAAAAAAAGTTTTGGTTTTAAAGGAAAATCAAGTTTTTCAAAAAAAAAAGAATCTAGACCATCTGGCTTTACAAATAATCCAAAATATTTTGGAAAAAAATCATCAGATGACAATTCTTCCGATCAAGAAAAAAAAAGCTTTGGTTTTAAAGGTAAGAAAAAATTTAAGAGTAGAAATAGTAGACCTAAAAACTTTAGTTTTAAAAAACACAGTAAAAAAAGATCAAAGTCTTAAGATTTTTTAGTCTTTTCTTTTTTTTGTTTTCTTTTTTCTTTTAAACTTAACTTTGGTTTTTTGCTAACACTTGAATCTTTTAATTATTTTCCACTATATCTTTTTGACATTATAATTTTATAGCATTTTATTAAAAAAAAAGGGCAGTTAAAACTGCCCTTTTTAAATTTTGTTTGAGTGTTTGGGGTATTACATTCATATTGTATAGTTCAATTATTACTGATTTACCTATCTTTTCTTAAAATTGTTCATCATTGTTCATCACTTTTGAGGTCAAATTCAAAAGGAACTCAAAAGCAATTAACTAAATTTTAAACTTTTCTTTTGATTAAAATTTTTATCTAAGTTTTTTTTTGAGAAATATCTCAAATAACCTTTTTTTAACTTCTTCCATTCTTTATCAATAACCGAAAACCAAGCAGTATCTCTATTTCTGCCTTTGACTACTGCTGCCTGTCTAAATACACCTTCAAATTTAAATCCTAATCTTAAAGCAGCATTTTTTGATTTTTCATTCCCATTATTACATTTCCATTCGTACCTTCTGTACTTAAGTGTTTCAAAAATATTCTTCATCATTAAATACATAGTTTCTGTTGCCTCAACTGTTTGTCTTAAAATTGGAGAATAGGTAATATAACCAACTTCTATTGAACCTGCTTTTGGTTGAATTCTTAGATAAGATGCTAATCCACAATATTTTTTATGTCTTTTTGAATAGATGGCATAAAAAAAACAATCTGTATTTTTTAAATAGTGATTTAATTGTTTTAAATTTTTAAACGGTCCATCTGGCATATATTTCCATAACAAACCTTTTTTATCTAAACTAAATGTTTCAAATAAATCTTTACAGTGTTTTGATGGATTGATTGGTTCTAGGATTACAAACTTACCTTTTAGAAATTTTTTACTAGGTATATTTGGAATTTTAAATTTTATTTTTTTTCCTAGCATTTCTAATTATTATCATAAAAAAAGTTATCACTAATATATTTTAATCAATCATTCAATTTGATTAAGCTATGCTCCATATACACTCCAATGACATTGGTTCTTGACTAAATTCTTGTCACAAATCGGTCACATCGAGAGGCAAAATATTGATTCAGGTTGTATAAAAAGTGTTGTATAACAATTGTAAGTGAAGGGTAGAGGTTACTAGTTCGGACTCATAAGCCTGGGGTCGGCGGTTCGAATCCGCCCCTCGTTACCAATGATATGAAAAACCTAAAAATGTTTTGTCTATGTTTGAACGACCATCATTTAGATAATTTAAAAGCTATAAATTATACCCCAGTAGGTTTAGGAAAAGGCTTCTTTAACGATGAATGGCTTAAAGATAATACTGGTAAAAATATATCTGAAAAAAATAGTTATTATGGTGAATACACATTTTATTACTGGATATGGAAAAATTACCTTTACATAAAAAAAGAGAACGAAATTAACGATTTATGGATTGGTTTTTCAGGTTACAGATATCATTGGGCTGATAATAATCAAACTAAATCAGATGATTTAAACAGAATAGTAAATAAAGATAATTTTTCTAAATACATACTTAGAAACGCAAAACCTGAATGGGAAAATTATGATGTTGTGTTAGGGGAGAAACTAAACGTTGATGAATGGAAATTAAGCAAAATTTTGAAAAAAGGATATAAAAAATTAATTAAAAATCCTTTTGCATTTAAGAGAGAAAATCAAAATATTAAATTACATTTTGATGTATTCCATGGAGATGGAATTTTAGACAAAGCAATTGATTTATTAGATAATGATAATAGACAGGATTTTGATGACTTTGTTAAAAATGAAAAATCATTTAATAGAGAAAATCTTTTTATATGTAAATCGCCTGAATTAATGGATAGCTATTTTAATTCGGTATTTGATTGGCTTTATAAATGTGAAAAGTTATTTGGATTTAATCTAAAAGGTTATGCAAAAACGAGAATCTACGCTTTCTTAGCTGAAAGATACATTTCTTACTGGTTTCAAAAAAATGCAAAAGTATTAGAATGGCCTCTTTTCTTTTTTGACACACATAAGAATAGAATAAAATTATAGTGTGTCATTTATAATCAATTGTAAGTAAAAAATTTTAATGCTATTAAACCAATATGTCATTTAAAGAACTACCAATTATGTCAGACAAAAAAAAAGGTTCAGTCCTTTTTTATCCTTACATTTCAAAAAAATCTGCACAAAATATTAAAAAAATCTTATCCACTCGATGGATAGGTCAAGGACCAATGGTGGACAAATTTGAAAATAAATTTCAAAAAGTATTTGCTAAAAACAATTTTGCTTTAGCCACTGGATCAGGAACTGACTCGCTCCATTTAGCATATTTGCTTGCAGGGATAAAAGAAGGAGATGAAGTAATTACAACTGTCTTTACATGCACCGCAACTAATATTCCATTATTATATATAGGAGCAAAAATTAAATTTGCAGATATTGATCCTAGAACTATGAATATAAGTATACCAAGTGTAAAAAAGCTTATTTCAAAAAAAACTAAAGCAATAGTTTGTGTTCATTATGGAGGTTTACCGTGTGAAATGGATGAATTAAAAAAATTATCTAAAAAGTACAAAATTCCAATTATCGAAGATGCAGCCCACGCAATGGGAGCAAAATACAAAGGAAAAACTATCGGAAGTATAAGTGATTTTACTACATTTAGTTTTCAAGCAATAAAGCATTTTACAACAGGCGATGGAGGGATGTTAACTATTAAAAATAAAAATTTATTGAAAAAAGGAAAAAGACTACGATGGTTTGGAATAGATAGAGAGGGAAAGCAGAACGGAACATGGGAAAATGACGTTTACGAAACTGGATATAAATATCAAATGACAGATATCGCAGCTACTCTTGGAATTGACTCGCTGCGTGAATTTAACATGATTTTAACACATAGACGAAAAATTTTTCAAGTTTACTTGGACGAATTAAGCACAAATAAAAATATTTTTTGTATAAACGATGAAGATAAAAATAAATTTCATTCGGCTTGGTTGTTCACTATTTCTCTTGAAAAAAAAGATTATTTACAAAAAAAATTAAGAGAACATAGAATTGAAACCAATCAAGTGCATTTTAGAAATGATAAGTATTCTATTTTTAAAAAATTTGTAAAAGGTCAAAAATTCAAAAATATGGATTTTTTAGAAAATAGATACTTAGTGCTTCCAGTTCATCATAAGATTTCAATTAACCAGGCAAGATATATTTCAAAATTAATCAATAAGATTATTTAGTTTTTTTAGTCAATTTATCTCTATAATATTTATTTAAAGGTTTCTCAAAATATTTGTAACTAAAAAAAGAAATCAAAAAAATTAAAGATATATATGATAAGAAAAATCTAGTGTCTAAAAAAATACTGTCTGACAAATTAAAAAAGAAAAATATTAAAATTATTGTTAACATTGATGGAATGTGAAGTAGATACATTGAATAAGTTAAATTACCAAAAAAATCAAAGTTATTCTTAATTTCACTTTTAAATAAATACTCTAATGAAATAAAAAATAACAAGATACCAGGCGTAAATATAAAAATTTTAAAATTACCAATAAATGAAATTGCAATAATTAAAATTGACAAAAAGTAGAGAAAAAATTTATTTCTTATACTTATATTTAAATAATAAACCAACACACCAGTAAAAAACATTCTAAAACAATCAACAAAGATTGATGAAAAAATAAATTTATCTACTACTAATGAAATTAAATATATAAATAGTGCATATTTATATCTAAATTTATTTAAAAAAATAATTGATATAAAAAAAGCAAAATAAATAAGTATTTCGACTGATACACTCCATATAGGTAAGTTAAACGATTCACCCTCATATCCGGAAATGAATAAAATGTGCAGGAGAAATCGGAACGCGTCATTATTTCCAATAATTTGGTGTGATCCAATAAAAGCATGATTTGTAAGTTGAAGCAGTGTTACCAAAATTAAAGTTGCGAAATGTAAAGGATATAGTCTTGAAAACCTATTTACAAAAAATTGTATCCCAGTAGTATTTTTTTTCTGTTCCAAATAAACTAAAGCAAATATAAATCCTGAAATTCCCCAAAAAATTGGTACTGCGTAATCACCTTTTAAATAGAAAATTTGCAAAAAAAAATAAAAAGGTTGTATTGAAGGATCAGTTAGAATTTCTATTTTAGAAATAGTAGAACGAGGTAAAAAGAAAAAATGATAGTGTCTTACGACAACAGCAAAAGACGTGATAAATCTCAAGATTTCAATGAAATGAAACTTAGATACCATCTTTTAAACTTTTTTTAATTTTTGATAAATTAATTGAGGGATTGAGCGGAAACTCACCTTTTGAAGATTTTTTTTTTACTTTTTTATTATATTTTTTTGCAAATTGGTAAACAGTTTGTGTTTTACCTCCTACATTATAAATACCTTTTTTATTAAAAAGTTTCACTATAATTGGAACTATTTCATCGTGAAAAATAAAATTTAAATTTACATTTGAAAAAGCTCTTTCGTGCACGAATGGTTTTTGAGTTACACAAGCTCTTAAAATTAATGAATTTTTATACATATGTACCGAACATTCACCGCCTAATTTAGACCAAGCGTAATTATTCCAAGGCAGAACTGGATCGGTTTCTTTATAGTTTCCTCTTTTACCATCATAAACGTAACTTGTTGACATATATATAATTTTAACGTTTAGTTTTTCACAAGCAGTAACTACATTTGCAGTTCCTATAATATTTAGATTAATACTTTTACCTATGTTGCTGTCATGAATGCTCATTGGTCTTGAAAGACCCGCTAGATGAAGAACAGCATATGGTTTAATTTTTTTTAAATAATTAACTATTTTTGAGTTATTAGTTACGTCTAACTTTTTTTTCAATGGAAAAATAAATTTATATTTAGATTTAATACTTTTAAAAGCTTGAGCAAAACGACCATTACCACCAGTAACAACTATTATTTTTCTTTTTTTTTTCATTAAATTGAATTTCTTAATTAATTAAACTTTTTAGATACTTTGAGTATTCACAATTCCCATAAAAACTAATTGATCTAAGTATCTCTTTTTTTGATATCCATTTGTTTTTAAAAGCAATTTCTTCAATACAAGCAATTTTTAATCCTTGTCTATTCTCAATAGTTGAGATGTAATTTGAAGCATCATTAAAATCATTAATACTTCCAGTGTCAAGCCAAGAACCACCTCTTCCAATAAATTCAGCTTTTAATTTATTTTTTCGCTTATAGAGGTTCAATAAATCTATAATTTCTAATTCACCTCTTTTAGATGGTTTAAGTTTTTTTGTAAATTCAACTACTTTTTTATCAAAAAAGTACAAGCCAGTTACTGCTAAATTTGATTTAGAATTCTTAGGTTTTTCTTTTAAACTTATGACTTTTTTATTTTTATTAAGTGTTGCCACTCCAAAAAGCTGAGGCTTTTTTACTGGGTGAATAAAAATCTTTGCGCCAGTTTTTAAGTTAATATTTTTTTTTAATATTTTAGTTAAACTTTGACCATAAAAAAAATTATCCCCAAGAATTAATGAAACATTCTCGTTGTTAATAAATTTTTCTCCAATTGTGAAAGCTTGTGGCAATCCACCTGGATTAGTTTGTTCTTTATATTCAATAGTTACACCAAGATTATTTTTTTCAGGTAAAACTTTTCTAAATTGATTAAGCTGACCTTTGTTAACTATTATTAATATCTTTCTTATTCCAGCCAACATCAAAACTGATAAAGGATAAAAAATTAAAGGTTTATCATACAATGGAAGAAGTTGTTTATTAACTGCTTTGGTCAAAGGACTCATTCTTGTACCCGTACCACCTGCAAGTATTATCCCTTTTTTTATCATATTTTTAAACCCATTCTTTTTTCATAATTTTTTTTTAAAATAGCATTAAGAAATTTTTTGTTTTCATAATACCAAATTATCGTTTTTTTCAGCCCTACATTAAATTTAATTTTGGTTTTCCATTTTAATTCTTTAGATATTTTTTTATTATTTAGAGCATATCTAAAGTCATGACCCGGTCTATCTTTTACAAATTTAACTTTAGTTTTTTTTCCAATTTTGATTTTCATTGTCTTGCAAATTCTCAAAATTTTTTTAACAAGATCTATATTTCTTAAATTTATACCAGAGCCAACATTATAACTTTCTCCACTTTTACCTTTTAAATACAGCCTGAATAAGGCTTCACAATGATCTTCCACATATATCCATTCTCTTGAGTTTTTGCCTTTCGCATAAACAGGTAGTTCTTTGTTATTAAAAATATTTGATATCATTTTTGGAATTAGTTTTTCAGGAAATTGGTAGGGACCATAATTGTTACAACAATTAGATATTACAGCATTTAATTTATAAGTTTTTATATAAGATTTAACTAAATGATCTGCGCTTGCTTTAGAGGCTGAATAAGGCGAACTTGGTTCATATTTATATTTTTCATCAGATCTTTTACCTTCTTTTATATCACCATAAACTTCATCAGTTGATATATGAATTAACTTTGTATTTATTTTCCTTTTCTTTAAATATCTTAGTGACTCAAGTAAATTAAAAGTCCCATTTATATTTGTTTTAATAAAATTTTCTGGACTATCTATAGATCTATCAACATGTGTTTCAGCAGCTAAGTTGAAAATTGCATTAGGCTTATGTTTTATTAAAATCTTTGTTAATATTTTATTGTTAATGTCTGTTTTGATTAACTTATAATTTTTTTTATTTCTTAATTGATTTTTATAACTATTAGAAGAATATGTTAATTTATCGATATTAATCACAAAAAAATTTTTTTTGATCAAAAAATCTACCAAGTTACTTCCTATAAAGCCAGAACCACCAGTTATGATAATTTTTTTCATTTAAATAAAGAATAATAAGCTTAATGTGTTAAATTAGTAAAAGAATTATCATTTAAAATCAAATATTATTATTACAGATGGAATCAAAAGAACTTACTATAGTAATTGTAACATTTAAAAGTGAAGAAAAAATATTAAATTGCTTGAAATCAATTCCTTCCAATACCCCTGTGATAGTTGTAGAGAATTCAAATAATAATAATTTTAAACGAAAGATTGAAAATAGTTACAAAAATATAGATTGTGTTCTAACTGGATCTAACACAGGATACTCAGTAGCAAATAATATCGGTTTAAAACTTGTAAAAACAAAATACGCTTTAGTGTTAAATCCGGATACTGTTATAGAAAAAGATGCAATTGAAAATTTTCTATATACAGTCAAAACAATAGATGATTTTTGGTTAATGGGCCCAGCCAATGACCAGGCTGAAAAATTAGATTTCAAAGAAAAAACTTTAAAAGAAGTAAAAAACTTGAAAGGTTTCGCATTATTTTTTAACCTGAAAAAATTTAAAAAAAATTATTTTGATGAAAATTTTTTCCTTTTTTTTGAAGAAATAGATCTTTGCAAGAGGGTTATTAGCAATTCAGGAAAAATCTATTTAAATAAGAAAATTATTATTAAACATGAAGGAGCAAGTTCTGTAAGTAAAGACAATTTAATAGAATTAGAAAAAAATAGAAATTGGCATTGGATGTGGTCTACTTTTTATTTTCATAAGAAATATAGAGGTTATTTTACTGCAGTTTTAATAATTTTTCCAAAACTATTATCAGCTTTTTTTAAATTCTTATTTTATTTGTTTATTTTAAATAAAAAAAAGAGAGATATTTATTTTTGCAGGTTAAATGGTATTTTAAACTCAATGTTAGGTAAAAAGTCTTGGTATAGGCCAGCTATAGATTGATTTATTTAATTTATATATATAAAAATCAAAAATGCCTATTAGAAATAAAATTTTAGTTACAGGTGGCGCGGGATTTGTTGGTACAAATTTAATAAAGTTACTTCTAAAAAAAACAAAATTTAAAATCATAAGTATAGATAATTATTCCTCTGGACAAAAATCCAATCATATTAAAAATTCAAGAATAAAATATTTAAAAAATAAAACATCTAATATCTCAAGTTTAATAAAAAGACCCAAAGAAATTAAAACAGTTTTTCATTTTGGCGAATTTGCGAGAATTTATCAAAGTTTTTTAAAAATGAATGAATGTATCGACTCTAATTCTGTTGGTTCAAACGCAGTTTTTAACTTTTGTTTAAAAAATAAAATTAAACTTATTTATTCTGCTACCTCAGCATCACTTGGTAATAAAGGAGATGATAAAAATTTATCACCTTATGCTTTTACAAAAGCTAAAAACTTAGAGTTATTAGAGAATTTAAAAAAATGGTTTAATTTTAAGTACGAAGTAATTTATTTTTATAATGTTTATGGCCCACATCAAATATGCAAGGGTAAAATGTCTACAGTAATTGGAATTTTTGAAAATTATTTTAAAAAAGGAAAGCCTTTGCCAGTTATAAAACCAGGCACACAGACAAGACGTTTTACGCATATAGATGACACAGTTAATATTTGTTATTTAGCGTGGAAAAAAAACTTATGCAGGCATTACAGTATAACCAACAAAAAATCATATTCTCTTTTAGATGTTGCAAAAATGTTTAAATCAAGAATTAAATTTTTACCTAAGAGACCAGGTGAAAGATATGCATCAGCACTGGTAAATAAAAATTTATCAAACAAAATGTATAAACATTTTGGTAAAATAAATTTAAAAGATTATATAAAAAATTTTATAAAAAATAATTAATTAGTGTCCAGGAAATTCAATTAAGCTTTTTGTTTCATAGCCTTTTTCTTTTAGAAGTTTATTTCCCGGAAGATCAAATAAATTTATAACAAATATAAAACCAGAAACTTTACCACCTGAAATTTCAATTATTTTTGCAGCTGCCTCTGCAGTACCTCCAGTTGCAATTAAATCATCTATAATTAATATTTTTTCTCCTTTACTAATAGAATCTTTGTGTACCTCTATTGTAGCCGTTCCATATTCAAGTTCAAAATCTACAGAATGAACTTGCGCAGGTAACTTGTTTTTTTTTCTTAAAAGAATAAATGGTTTTTCTAATTGATAAGAAACGGTAGAAGCGAAAAGAAACCCTCTGGACTCAATTGCGGCAACTTTATCAAAATCAATTTTTTTTGCTATTTCGATAATTCTATCATTTGTATATTTAAAAGCTTTGGCATCTTTAATAAGGGTTGTTATGTCTCTAAACAAAATTCCCTTTTTAGGATAGTCGGGTATTGAACGAATATATTTTTTTAAATCCATAATTGTCTTTTAGTTTTAACAAAAAAATATTAATAATAATATAATGAAAAATAGAAAGCTCGGGATAATTGGTGGTAGCGGTCTTTATAAAATGGAAGGATTTGAAAAAACCAAATGGAAAAAAATTAAAACTCCATGGGGAAAACCTTCAGATGAAATTTTAACAGCTAATTTAGCCAAGGAAGAGATTTTTTTTTTACCAAGACATTCTAGAGGTCATAGAATAAATCCTACAAACATCAATTTCAGAGCCAACATTGATGCATTGAAACAGTTAGGCGTAACCGATATAATTTCTGTTTCCGCCGTAGGATCTTTAAAAAAAGAACTAGAGCCTGGAAAATTTGTGATAATTGATCAGTTTATTGATAGAACTTTCTCAAGAACAAAAACTTTTTTTGACGAAGAAATTGTTGCCCATGTTTCTATGGCCAAACCTACAAGCCCTGGTCTTTCTGATTGTTGTGAAGCAGCTTTAAAAAAATTAAATATAAAAAATCAAAGAGACGGCATCTATGTTGTTATGGAAGGCCCTCAGTTTTCAACTCTAGCAGAGTCAAACCTATACAGATCTTGGGGAGCAGATGTTATTGGTATGACAAATATGCCTGAAGCAAAATTAGCTAGAGAAGCAGAAATTAGATATTGCACTGTTGCAATGGTAACAGATTATGATTGTTGGCACCCTGATCATGATGAAGTGGATGTGAGTATGGTTATAGAAACACTAATGAAAAATGCTGCTAACGCTCAAAACATGATCAAGGAAGTAATAAAAACATTTAAAAATTTTTCTGTAGAAAATGATCCAGCTAATAATTGCTTAGATGTGGCTATTATCACAGATCCAAAACTAAGATCAAAAAAAACCATCAAGAAACTAAAAAATATCGCGGGTAGAGTTTTAAACAAAAAAAATTAATGAAAATTGATGGCAAAAGTTATAGAACGATATGGTTTGAAAATAATATGGTTAAAATTATTGATCAAACAAAACTTCCTCATCAATTTGTTGTTAAAGATTTGAAAACAGTTAAAGACTCTATAAATGCTATAAAAAATATGGAAGTAAGAGGTGCTCCATTAATAGGTGCTACTGCTGCATACGGTTTGGTTTTATCTATAAAAGAAAATAAAGATTTATCTTTTTTAAAACAATCTAGCGAACAACTTATAAATTCAAGACCAACAGCTATAAATTTAAAATGGGCTGTAGATAGAATGATGAAGAAACTATCTGGCGTTAATAATAAAGACATATTGAATATTGCATTAGAAGAAGCAAAAGCAATTGCTGAAGAAGACGTAGGCTTTTGTAAAAATATAGGTTTAAACGGTCTTAAAATAATTGAAGAAATAGCTAATAAAAAAAAAGATACAGTTAATATTTTGACTCATTGCAATGCGGGCTGGTTAGCAACAATAGACTGGGGCACAGCCACATCACCAATTTATCACGCACATCAAAAAGGAGTTAAAGTTCATGTTTGGGTTGATGAAACAAGACCAAGAAACCAAGGTGCTAATTTAACTTCTTATGAATTAAATGAAGAAGGTATACCTAATACAATAATTGCAGATAACACTGGTGGAATTTTAATGCAAAGAGGTCAAGTTGATATGTGCATTGTTGGCACTGATAGAACTTTATCCAATGGCGATGTTTGCAATAAAATTGGAACATATCTAAAAGCACTAGCTGCAAAAGATAATAATGTTCCATTCTATGTAGCATTACCGAGCTCAACAATTGATTGGAAAACAAAAGATCATAAAGAAATACCTATTGAAGAAAGAAATTCTGAAGAACTTTCACATGTTGAAGGTCTAGACAAAGATAATAAACTACAAAAAGTTTTAATTTATCCACAAAAAAGTAAAGCAACGAACTTAGCTTTTGATATTACACCTGCTAAATATGTAACAGGATTAATAACAGAAAAAGGTGTTTGTGAAGCATCAGATCAAGGTTTGAAAGGACTATTTAAATGAAAAAAATTTTATTAATTTTAAGTTTTCTAATAATTGCGAATATTGCTGAAGCAAGAGATTGCACAAGTGGAGATATTAAAGGTGATGCATTTATTTATAGTGATGGAAAAA